>ENA-ORTW01000357-ORTW01000357.1-human-gut-metagenome-genome-assembly--contig:-NODE-357-length-65021-cov-12.293523_pt1 | contig 65021 bp, 56 predicted proteins | sample MGYA00242072_ERZ509193 | MGnify/ENA primary metagenome ERZ509193 (study PRJEB26280, sample SAMEA2338813) | human gut metagenome | biome: human gut; feature: human-associated habitat; material: faeces... | reverse complement strand
TAGTAACCAAATATCGTAAACAATTACTCAAAGATTCTATCGCTGATGATGTTAACGATATTGCTAATACTTATGGCACAAATATGGTTCGTTTCTGTCTAAACAGTATTGGAAGAAAAAAATATTTTGGTCAGACGGATATTTTGCTTGCAGCATTGGAGAAGTATCGTCAACTACCATACAAAAATATATTGAGAATCAGGGTTAACGATTAAAGATTTACAAGGCTCCTCCCACCACCTAAAGGTAGTGGGAGGAGCCTATGGCAAACGAAAGGATTTTATTTATGAAAGTACTTGTAATTTCAGACATTCATGCAAATATTCGGGCGTTGGATACAATTTTGCGGGAGGAAGCAGACTATGATCTGTTATGCTGCGCAGGGGATTTTACGGACTACGGGATCTCACCTCGGGAGGTCCTGGAGCGGTTTCGCCAGTTGGAAAATACAGTCCTCGTATATGGAAACCATGACCGCCATGTCATAAATATTTACGAGAGCGGAGAATGGACAAATGTAGCGGATGGAAAATACAAATGGGTGCATTATAACTGTGAAAGACTGAGTGAAAAAGATATCGATTGGATGAAGCAGCTTCCGGAAAAGGCATATTTTGAGGCAGATGGATGGAGCTATGGAATCGCGCATCAATACGACAATGGCTATGGGACGGTCGAAAGCCGCTATGCCTTTGATCAGTATTGGAATGCCAGCTATGGAGCAGAGTGTGACGGAAAGAGACGATTGATTTTCGGGCATACCCACAGACAATGCATTCATACCCTTGGGGAGGGAATGGAATGGATAAATCCGGGAAGCATTTCCTACAGAAGACCGGATGATCCTGACAAGACTGCGCACTACGCGGTAATCTTGGATGGAAACATACAGCTCAAAAGCATTGCCTATGACAGAACGTTGCAGCTTGCAGAGGCGAAGAGACTTTTGAAAAATGACCGGATGATGCGAACAGAGCTGCAGGATTTTATGTTCTTTTTTGGTGATGCAAAAACCTCAAGGGATCCGCTGTAAAATTTTATATCAGGAGACTGCCGTTTCTTCCGCAAAAGGCGGATCCGGCAGTCTCTTTTTCTTCCATTGCGTTGACTTCCCCTCTTACATCCTTTATACTAAAAAGTACGACTATTTTACTTTTTGGGAAAATATTATAGGGGAAAACAAAAGAAAAAGGAGGGGAAAGTCGTGATTTTCGGCAAGTATATCAATCGTTACTATCTGAAAAATGCACCGGCGCTGCTGCTTGGACTGCTCTCACTTTTGATCGTCGATATTGCCCAGCTGATGATTCCGGAGCTGTATCGTCTGGTCATTAATGGTGTGAACTTAGGAAAAGTGGTGGTGGATGGTCAGACGCTGACCTTTACCAGGGAGGTACTGTTTCAGAATATCTGTCTGCCCATGATCTGGATTGTTTTGATGATGGTGATCGGGCGCTTTTTATGGCGGGTATGCTTTTTCGGTTCCGCAGTGTGTGTACAGGCAGATCTGCGGGAGCGAATGTTTGATCACAGCCGTCGTTTGTCGCAGCAGTATTATCAGGTCAACAAGGTAGGAAGCCTGATGAGCCTGTATACAAATGATCTGGATACGATTCAGGAGTGCTTCGGCGACGGCATTCTGATGTTTTTCGACGCTCTGGTGCTTGGTCTGCTGGCGCTGTACAAAATGTGGCGGATGGATTTCAAGCTTACGCTGCTGGCTCTGATTCCTGCGGCGATCATGTTTGGCATCGGCACTATTATGGGTACGACGATGACAAAATGCTGGGAGGAACGGCAGAAGGCTTTCTCTGATCTTTCGGATTTTGCACAGGAGAACTTTTCCGGCATCGCGGTGATCAAGGCATTTGTCAAGGAATTTAAGGAGCTGACAGCATTCCGTAAGCTAAACCGTGAAAATGAAGAGATCAACGTTACCTATACAAAGATCGCAACCCTGCTGGAGGTGCTGGTGACGCTGTTTGTGGAATCTGTCATCTGCGTCATCTTAGGCTACGGCGGCTGGCTGGTTTATGGCGGCCAGTTCAATGCCGGACAGCTGGTGGAATACATCGGCTACTTTGAATCCATCGTCTGGCCGATCATGGCGATTTCGATGCTGATTGAAAAGACTTCCCGTGGTAAGGCTTCCCTGAATCGTATTACGGAGCTGATGGATGCGCCTGTAGATGTGACGGACCGGGATGGTGTAGGAAATCTTGAAAATCCAAAAGGCAGTATTGAATTCCGGCATTTGACGTTCCGCTATCCGGACGGCGATTATAATGTACTGCAGGACGTCAGCTTTCAGGTAGCTGCCGGTGAAAGTGTCGGTATTGTAGGCAAAACCGGCGCAGGTAAGACTACGGTAGTAGATCTGCTGCTTCGTACCTATAACGTGCCGGATGGTACGTTGTTTGTGGACGGAAAGGATGTGAACAGCGTGTCCATTCATTCCGTACGCAATGCCTGTGCCTATGTGCCACAGGATAATTTCCTGTTTTCAGATACCATTGCACACAATATCGGCTTTGGCGTAGAGGACGCTACGCCCGATCAGATCGATGGCGCCGCTTCCATGGCAGATGTGCGGGATAATATTGTAGATTTCAAGGAAGGCTATGAAACCATCCTGGGAGAACGGGGTGTGACTGTTTCCGGCGGTCAGAAGCAGCGGATTTCCATTGCTCGTGCGCTGTTAAAAAATGCACCGATCCTGATTTTGGATGATTCGGTTTCTGCAGTGGATACCCGTACTGAAAAAATTATTCTCGATAACTTAAAGACCACCCGTGCAGGCAAGACCACCCTGCTGATCGCACATCGCATCTCGACAGTGGAGGGGATGGATAAGATCGTATTTCTGGAGGATGGCAGGGTAGAAGCGGTCGGTACGCACGATGCGCTGTATCACAGCTGTCCCGAGTATCGGAGGATGGTAGATTTACAGCGTCTGGAGGACGAAACGGCAGATTCGTCCGATGCGGTGGGGACGTCTGACATAGCGGATTCCGTTGATGCCCCAGAGCATGCGTCGGAGTCTGTAGAAAAGTGCGAAGGAGGTGCCAGCCATGATTGAAGTAAATCCGTTGCTTTTGACCGGCGCGGTCATTGGTACGATCACGGCGCTTCTGATCGCCGCTTATGTGCTGGTAAAGGACAAAAAGTCCCAGATGGGATTTGAACGCACGATGAAGGACGGCGAAATTATGCACCGTCTGGTAGCCTATGCAAAGCCGTACTGGAAGCAGTTTGTACTGGTATTGTTCCTGATGATGTTTTCCATCGCCTATGACATTATTTCGCCGCTGATCATCGGTAATATCGAAGAGCTGGTTGCAGGTGATTTTGTTCTGCCTGCCCTGTATGCCCGGGTAGGCGGTTATGTGGTGGTGCTGCTGTTTTCAATGGGAAGTACCTATCTGCAGGCGGTGATTTTGCAGCGGGTTGGACAGCGGATTGTATCCGATCTGCGTGAGGATCTGTTTACCCATATCGAATCCCTTTCCCATGAGCAGCTCGATGAGATTCCGGTGGGCAAGCTGGTGACCCGTGTGACCAACGATACCAACGCGATTTCGATGATGTTTACGAACCTGCTGGTCAGCCTGACAAAGAATGCCTTTGTTATTGTAGGCATATTAATTGCAATGATCTGCTTAAACTATGAGCTGACGCTGATGGTGCTGTGCTTTGTTCCCTTCATCGTGATCTTTACAGTGATCTTCCGGAAGTTTTCCCGCCGGGCATACCGCAGGGTAAAGGATGCGACGACGGATATCAATACTTATCTTTCGGAAAACCTTTCCGGCATCAAGGTTACGCAGATTTTCGGACGCGAAGAGGAAAAGATGGCGGAATTTCGTGAGAAAAGCCAGACACAGGCAAAGGCAAACCTGAGTCAGATTTTCGTGTTCAGTGTATTTCGTCCGTTGGTGTATATGCTTTACATCTGTTCCATTCTGTGCCTGTTTTATCTGGGCGGCATGGGACATTTAAACGGCGTGGCATTTTTAGGACAGATCATCACGGGTGGAACGATCGTCACCTTTTATATGTATATTTCGAAATTTTTCACCCCGATTCAGAACCTGGCGGAGCAGTTTAACTGGCTGCAGTCGGCTTTGGCGTCTGCGGAAAAGGTGTTCTCGATCATGGATCTGGAGCCGAAGCTGGTAGATGCGCCCGATGCTATAGAGCTGGAAGAGGTGCACGGCGAAATCGAGTTTCGCAATGTGTGGTTTTCCTATATTCCCGGGGAATGGGTGCTGCAGGGTGTGTCTTTCCATGTAAATCCCCGGGAGACGGTGGCGTTTGTCGGATCGACCGGTTCCGGAAAGAGCACAATCTTGTCCCTGATCTGCCGCAACTACGAGTTCCAGAAGGGCGAGATTTTGATCGACGGTATCGACATTCGCAAGATCAAAATCGCTTCCCTGCGCAGGCATTTTGGTCAGATGCTGCAGGATGTATTTCTGTTCTCCGGCACGATTCGCAGCAACATCGTTCTGCGGGAAGAGGGCATTTCGGATGAAGAAATCCGTCGCGTCTGCCAGTATGTGAATGCCGATCATTTTATTGACAAGCTGGAGCATGGTCTGGATGAGGAGGTGCGGGAGCGAGGAAATAACTTCTCTGCCGGACAGCGTCAGCTGCTGAGCTTTGCGCGAACCATCATTCACAAACCAAGTGTTATGATTCTGGATGAGGCGACTGCTAATATCGACACCGAGACGGAGCTTTTGATTCAGGATTCCCTGGAAAAAATGCGCAGCGTCGGCACGATGCTGATGGTAGCCCACAGACTTTCCACGATTCAGCATGCGGACAACATCATTGTGCTATCCCACGGCAAGATCCTGGAGCAGGGCACGCATCAGGAGCTGCTTGCAAAGCATGGACGATATTACCAGCTGTATACGCTGCAATATCATAAGGAACAGATGGAAGAGTGACGGAAAGTCACTCTTCCATCTGTTCTTTTATCGTATAGGAAACTTCGTTTCGATACGATAAAAACGCTCCGCAAGGATCGCACTGCGGCGGAATGGTAGAATGTCGCTTACGCGACTCGCCGCAGGCGTAGAATCCTGCTTCGCAGGATTCTTTTTAAATTTTATTTTTGCAGCGTGCAGATATCGACCAGCTCTGCCGTATCCGGCGTAAAGCCGCTCTTTAAGATATCCGCCAGGGCAACTGCCGTATCCAGGCTGGTCAGGCAGGGAATGCCAAGCTCCACAGATTTGCGTCGAACCTTTACGCTGTCCCGGGCAGGGGTACGCCCCTTTTTGGAGGTCGAAATAATGTAATTGACCTTTCCGCTTTCCAGAAGTGCGATGGTGTTGTGCTCGGATTCGCTGATCTTATGGACAAGGGTAACCGGCATACCATGGTCACGCAGTACAGCTGCCGTACCTGCGGTTGCATACAGGTGGAAGCCAAGATCTGCAAACCGCTGCGCAATATCAGGGATTTCATCCTTATCGGTGTCGCGCACGGTGATGAAGATGCCGCCCTTGTCGGTCAGCTGGTAGCCTGCGCCGACCAATCCTTTATAGAGCGCTTCCCGCATGGTGGGTGCGATGCCGAGCACTTCACCGGTGGACTTCATTTCCGGTCCGAGCTGCGTGTCCAGTCCAGACAGCTTTTCAAAGGAGAAGACAGGCACTTTGATCGCGGTGTAGGAGGAAACCGGGGCAAGACCGGTGCCGTAAGGCATATCCTTTAATTTTTCCCCGAGCATGACGCGGGTGGCGATATCGACCATCGGGATGCCGGTGACTTTGCTCAGATAAGGCACGGTTCTGGAGGAACGGGGGTTTACCTCAATGACATAAACCTGATCCTGGCAGATGACGTACTGGATGTTGATCAAGCCCTTCGTGTTTAGGGCGAGGGCAAGGCGGGTGGAGTAGTCCACGAGCTTTGCGGTTTTGGCGGGGCTTAAATTCCAGGCAGGGTAAACTGCGATGGAGTCGCCGGAGTGGATGCCTGCACGGTCGATGTGCTCCATAATGCCGGGCAGCAGGACATCCTCGCCATCGCAGATTGCGTCGACTTCAAGCTCCGTGCCCATCATATATTTATCGATCAGAACGAGGTTCCCTTCCATATGGGAAAGGATAATATCCATATATTCTTTTACGTCCGCATCGGAAAAGGCGATAATCATGTTCTGACCGCCAAGGACATAACTGGGGCGCAGCAGAACCGGATAGCCGAGGCGGTTCGCTGTTTCGATCGCTTCCTCTGCAGTGTGGACGGTATCTCCGACGGGCTGCTTGATATGGAGCTGTTTTAAGAGAGCTTCAAACCGCCCCCGGTCTTCGGCAGCGTCAATACTGTCTGCAGGTGTGCCCAGAATCGGAACATTGTTTTCTGAAAGCCATTTGGTCAAGCGAATTGCGGTCTGTCCGCCGAAGGCAACAACGGCACCGACCGGATTTTCTACACGGATGATGTCTCCGACATCTTCCGGAGTCAGGGGCTCAAAGTACAGGCGGTCTGCTGTATTGAAATCGGTGGAAACGGTTTCGGGGTTGTTATTGACGATAACAACCTCATACCCGGCATCCTTTAATGCCCAGACACAGTGAACGGAGGCGTAGTCGAATTCGATTCCCTGACCGATCCGGATCGGACCGGAGCCAAAGACGATGACGACGGGCTTTTTGGAGCTGTGTTCCGCGATAAAAGCGGAAGCCTCGTCCTCCTCGTCAGTGGTGGAGTAGAAGTAGGGGGTTTCTGCCGCAAACTCCGCTCCGCAGGTATCGACCATCTTATAGGAATACGGAAGGTGGGGGAAAGTAGAGTTGCCGGACAGCCGTGCAATCGTTTTATCCGGAAAACCGTTTCTCTTTAATTCCCGCAGAAAATCATGCGTGAGCGGCTCTGTCTTCAGCCGTTTTTCGAGGTCGCACAGATGCAAAAGCTTTGCTAAAAACCATTCATCGATCAAAGTCAGCTGATGGATTTTTTCGATGGAAAAACCGCGGAAGAGCGCTTCGTAAACAGCGAAGATGCGTTCATCGTCCTGCGCCAGGATTTTGGCGGTTAGGGCTTCGTCGTCGAGTGCGCGCATATGCACGTCTGCCAGGCAGTCATGGGAGATTTCTGCGCCGCGAACGGCTTTCATCAGCGCCTGCTCGAAGTTTCTGCCAATGGCCATGACTTCACCGGTGGCTTTCATCTGGGTTCCGAGCTTTCTTGTCGCATACACGAATTTGTCAAAGGGCCATTTCGGAAATTTGACGACAACATAGTCCAATGCCGGTTCGAAGCATGCTTTCGTCTTGCCGGTGATTTCGTTTTTGATTTCGTCCATCCGGTAGCCGATGGCGATTTTGGCAGCGACTCTGGCGATGGGATAGCCGGTCGCTTTGCTGGCAAGGGCGGAGGAACGGGAAACCCTGGGGTTTACCTCAATAACAGCGTACTCGAAGCTCTCGGGATTTAGAGCAAACTGTACGTTGCAGCCGCCCTCAATGCCCATAGCTTCGATGATGCGGAGTGCAGCACTTCGAAGCATCTGGTATTCTTTATCCGCTAGCGTGACCGCAGGGGCGATAACAATGGAGTCGCCGGTGTGGACGCCCACCGGATCAAGATTTTCCATAGAGCAGATCGTGATGACGTTTCCATCGCCGTCGCGCATGACCTCAAATTCGATCTCTTTCCAGCCGGAGATACATTTTTCCACCAGAATCTGCGTGATCGGGGAAAGACGGAGCCCTGCGGAAGCAATTTCTCGCAGCTGTGCTTCGTCAACAGCGATGCCGCCGCCGGTGCCGCCGAGGGTGAAGGCGGGGCGCACGATAACCGGATAGCCTGCAGAGTGCGCGAAGGAGAGAGCACCCTCAAGCGTCGTCGTAACGACAGAGGGGATGATAGGCTCCCGGATCGCTTCCATGGTGCTTTTAAAAACCTGACGGTCTTCGGCTTTGGCAATGGTTTCCGGGTTTGCGCCAAGAAGTGTTACGCCCTCCTGTGCCAGAAAGCCTTCCTTTGCCAGCTGCATCGAAAGCGTCAGGCCGGTCTGACCGCCGAGGGTGGAAAGAATGCTGTCTGGGTGTTCTTTTTTGATGATTTTTTTTAGAAAATCCAGAGTCAGAGGCTCCACGTAGACATGATCTGCCATGGCGGCATCTGTCATGATTGTTGCAGGGTTAGAATTAACTAACACAACCTCCAGACCTTCCTCTTTTAAAGCGCGGCACGCCTGGGTACCTGCATAGTCAAATTCGGCAGCCTGACCGATGACGATGGGACCGGAGCCGATTACCATTACTTTTTTCAGATTGGGATTTAACGGCATGCTTTATGCCCTCCTTTCCATCAGTGCGACAAATTCGCGGAACAAAAACTCGGAGTCATGAGGACCGCCGCAGGCTTCCGGATGGAACTGCACTGAGAAGCCGGGAAAATCCTGATAAGAAACGCCCTCACAGGTTCCGTCGTTTAGGTTGATAAAACGAAGTATTGCATTATCCGGGAGAGAATCGTTTTTGACGGCATAGCCGTGATTCTGACTGGTGATATAATCTCTGCCGGTGAGCAGATCTTTCACCGGCTGGTTTGCACCGCGGTGTCCGTATTTCAATTTTTCGGTGTCCGCACCGTTTGCAAGGGCGAGAAGCTGATGCCCCAGGCAGATGCCGAAAATCGGAATGCCGGATTTGCAGAGGTGAGACAGCTCGGAAATGATAGCCGGGTTATCCTTCGGGTTGCCGGGACCATTGCTCAACATGATACCGTCCGGCGAATAGGAGAGGATGCGTGCTGCTGTCGTGGAAGCGGGAACGATGGTCAGGTCGCAGTTTAATGCGTGCAGCTTTCGGATGATATTCTGTTTTGCACCGAAGTCCCACAAAACGACGTGATGACGGGGAAGCGGGGACGGAATCTGGTAAGGTTCCCTGCAGGTAACGTGTGCTACCGCGTCCGTGATTGCCCAGCTTTTTAAGTCTTCAACAGCTGCAGAGTCCGGGCGGAGGGATGTGAGCCGTCCGTTCATGACGCCGCGCTCGCGGATGAGCTTGGTCAGGTAGCGGGTATCCAGATCATAGATGCCAGGGACATTTTGCTGCTTTAAAAAAGCGTCAAGATCCATCTGACATCTGAAATTGGAAGGACATGGGCACCATTCTCTGGTGATGTATGCGCTCATGTGAATTCCTTTGCTTTCAAAGTCTTTTGGATTGACGCCGTAGTTGCCGATCAGGGGAAATGTCTGAACGACCATCTGTCCGTAATAACTGGGGTCGGTCAGCGTTTCTGTATATCCGGTCATAGCCGTCGTAAAAACGACTTCCGCGATGACGTCCTCTTTCAAAGGAGCGCCGAAATGTTTTCCGGTCAGACAGGTCCCGTCCTCCAGCTGTAAGTACACAGTTTGTTCCATAAGTACACCTCGCTCATTTTCTCGTGTTTGCTGTACAAATACTGAAAGGCGTCCATGAATCAAACACTTTTCTAAATAGGAAAGTGTTTCACTCATGAACGCCTTTGTTCATCTGATGCATTATAGCATTGGGAAAGGGGGCGGTCAAGAATAAATTTTATTTTGTTTACCAGTTCCCCCGTGACTTCGTGGGTACAGATTCCATGCTCGCATGAGAATCTGTGCACATGAAGTCACGGAGGGAGCGCCACTTCATGAGCAAAAGGAGCGGTGGCGCAGCCACTGCGGAAAGCGCCGCAGGCGCCATTCATGACAATAGAATGTTCACGGAGCGTGCATTCTATTGTATTGCGAATGGCGCGGGGGAACGTCCGGGAGAAGGCCACTGTGGAACCTGCTATAAACATATCTACCAACTATGTTGGTGTTGACAAATGGGAAGCATACAATTAGAATGATAGAAAATATCCGAAAAATAACTGCAAAGGAGAGCAGAAAAATGAGCAATCATATAGAAACAAAGTGTATTCATGGAAATCTGGATTTTTCCTGGGACGAGCCGACAAAGGCGGTGAGCTTTCCAATCTATCAGACGGCGACGTTCGGACATATCGGTCTGGGACATTCGACCGGCTTTGACTACACGAGAGAGAAAAATCCGACCAGACAGCATCTGGAGGAAATCCTTACCGCGCTGGAGGGCGCTTATGACACGACGGCATTTTCTTCCGGCATGGCGGCGGTGACAGCGGTATTTGATCTGTTTGCACCCGGCGACCACATGATCTGTTCTGAAGACCTTTACGGCGGCGTAACCCGTCTGGTCAATACCATCGGCAAAAAGAATGGACTGATGGTTGATTTTGTCAATACCGGTGATTTGGATGAGATCAAACGGGTGCTGCGTCCGGAAACAAAGGCACTTTATATCGAGACACCCAGCAACCCGATGATGGAGATCACTGACCTTTCGGCATGCGCAGAGCTTGCAAAAGAACACAACCTTCTGATGATCACAGACAATACCTTTTTATCTCCATATTTGCAGAACCCGATTGCGCTCGGTGCAGATATCGTCATTCACAGCGCGAGCAAGTTCCTGTGCGGACATAACGACACGATCGCCGGTTTTGTCTGCTCTGCAAAGGAAGAGCTCGCAGCAAAAATCCGCCTGATTGCAAAGACGACCGGCGGCTGTTTGTCCCCCTTCGACAGCTGGCTGGTAATGCGCGGCATCAAGACACTGGCGGTGCGCATGGAGCGGCAACAGGAAAATGCGGGCAACATCGCACGCTGGCTGACGGAGCAGAAGAAAGTCAGAAAAGTATATTATGCTGGACTGGAAACGCATCCTGGTTATGAGATCAATGCAAAGCAGGCGAGAGGTGCGGGTGCGATGATTTCCTTTGACGTCGACAGCGTGGAAACGGCACAGCGCGTGCTGGAAAAGGTGCGCGTCATCACCTTCGCGGAGAGCCTTGGGGGTACAGAATCTTTGATCACCTATCCGATGAAGCAGACCCATCCGGATGTTCCGAAGGAGTGGAGAGAAAAGCTCGGCATCACCGACACTCTGCTGCGCCTGTCCGTTGGACTGGAGCATGTGGACGAGCTGATTGCGGATCTGGAGCAGGCGTTTGTTTCCTGAGAAACAAATCCACGCTGCGGGGACGGTATTGCGGCGGAGCAGAAAAATGACGCGTTTGCGACCCGTTGCAGGCATAAGAATCCTGCAGGGCAGGATTCTTGTTGAGAGGGAGATTAGAAATGACAACCTATAATTTTGACCGGGAAATTGACCGGAAAAAGACAAACAGCCTGAAATATGATTTCGCCGTGGAACGCGGACGTGACGTAGATGTGTTGCCATTGTGGGTGGCGGATATGGATTTTCAGGCGCCGAAGCCTGTGTTGGATGCACTGCAGAATGCGGTTTCCCATGGGATTTTCGGTTATAGCGAGGTAAAAGGAGAATATTTTGACGCGCTGTATCGCTGGTTTGACAGTCGGTTTGACTGGCAGCCAAAGTCTGAATGGCTTGTAAAAACCCCCGGTGTGGTATTCGCCCTTGCGATGGCGGTACGCGCTCTGACAAAAGAGGGCGACAGTGTACTGATTCAGCCGCCGGTTTATTACCCGTTCTTTGAGGTGATTCGCGATAACAATAGAAAGATCGTAGAAAGCCCGCTTCTTTTGACGGACGGACATTATGAAATTGACTTCGACGATCTGGAAGAAAAGATCGCATCCCAGAATGTAAAGCTGTTTTTGCTGTGCAGTCCCCACAATCCTGTCGGCAGAGTCTGGACAAAAGAAGAGCTTCAAAAACTGGGAGAGCTTTGCGACCGCTACCATGTATTCGTTGTGGCAGACGAGATTCATTGTGATTTCGCTTTTCCGGAGCATCCGCATACGATATTTGCAAAGGCATGTCCGCAGCTGGAAGAAAAGATGATTCTTTGCACTGCGCCGAGTAAAACCTTTAATCTGGCGGGGCTGCAGGTTTCCAATATCTGGGTTCCCGGAAAAGAGGTCCGGGACAGATTCAAAGCCGAGATCAACGCAGCGGGATATTCCCAGTTGAACGCCCTCGGTTTAATCGCGTGCCAGGCAGCGTACGAAAATGGCGGCGAGTGGCTTGAGCAGTGCCAGGCATATTTGCGGGAAAATTTGAAGGTCCTGCGCAGCTTCTTAAAAGAAAGACTGCCTAAGATCCGTCTGATCGAACCGGAAGGCACTTACTTTGCATGGTTGGACTGCTCGGGACTGGGACTGTCGGACACAGCGTTGGAAAATCTCATTGCACATCAGGCAAAGCTCTGGCTGGATGGCGGCTCTGTCTTTGACAAAAAGTCGGGACAGTTTGAACGCATCGTACTGGCGTGTACGAAAAAAACGCTTTTGAAGGCGCTTACACAGCTGGAAGCAGCTTGCCGTGGAAGAAATTCATAACGCAAAAACAACTGCCGGGAGGCGGTGCTTTTATTCATGACAATAGAATGCTCGCAGAGCGTGCATTCTATTGTTTAAAAAGGGTTGACAGATCCGAAAAGGCAGAATATAATCACATTAACATATAAAGTAAGTAGGTTTAAGGAGGAAGAGCAAATGAGCAACGTTTATACATCCGCAGATCAGTTAATCGGCAGAACTCCCCTGCTGGAGCTGACACATATTGAAAAGGCAGAGGGCTTAAAGGCACACATCTATGGCAAGCTGGAATATTTTAATCCTGCAGGCTCTGTAAAGGACAGAATTGCAAAAGCGATGATCGATGATGCAGAGGCGAAGGGCGTATTAAAGGCAGGCTCTGTAATTATTGAACCTACCTCCGGCAACACCGGCATCGGTCTTGCGTCTGTTGCAGCAGCGAGAGGCTACCGGATCATTATCGTAATGCCGGAAACCATGAGCGTAGAGCGCAGACAGCTGATGAAGGCATACGGCGCAGAGCTTGTCCTGACAGAAGGTGCAAAGGGCATGAAGGGTGCAATCGCAAAGGCAGACGAGCTGGCAAAGGAAATTCCCAACAGCTTCATTCCCGGACAGTTTGTAAACCCTGCAAACCCGGAGGTACACAAAAAGACAACCGGTCCTGAGATCTGGGAAGATTTGGATGGCAAGGTTGATATCCTGGTAGCAGGCGTTGGTACGGGCGGAACCGTGACCGGTACAGGCCAGTACTTAAAGAGCAAAAAGGCTGATGTAAAGGTTGTTGCTGTAGAGCCTGCAGGCTCTCCGGTTCTGAGCAAGGGCACAGCCGGCGCACACAAGATCCAGGGAATCGGCGCAGGCTTTGTACCGGACGTACTGGACACCGGGGTTTATGACGAAATTATCACCGTAGAGAATCAGGATGCGTTTGCAACCGGCAGAAAGATCGGTCATCAGGAAGGCGTGCTGGTAGGCATTTCCTCCGGTGCGGCAGTATGGGCAGCAATCGAGCTTGCAAAACGTCCCGAAAACGAAGGCAAAAACATCGTCGTTATTCTGCCGGATACCGGTGACCGTTATCTGTCCACCCCTCTGTTTGCAGAAGAGTAAGAGGCAGATGTCCTTCAAACCATTCGCAAAAATTTCTTGACAGAGCGAAACGGGTATGCTATCTTGTAAAAAACAAAAAGCGATGACGAAGAAAAGTAGTACAGACAGACGGCACAGAGAGCAGGCGATGGTGGGAGTCCTGCGCGGATATCTGTAGGAAAGAACACTTCCGAGCTGCAAGCTGAACACAGGATCTGTAAATAGGCGAGCCGGAGTCCCACGTTACAGGGATAGCGTTTCATGGGAACGCGAAAAAGGGGCCGTACAAGGAAGTGCGGCAAGTTAGGTGGCACCGCGGATATAGCAGCAGCTATTCGTCCTATCTCCAATAGGACAAATGGCTGCTGTTTTTGCGTTCTTACGTAACGCAGCAAAAGAAAAGGAGGAAAAGCTTATGTGTTCCATTCTCTGCTACGCGGGAAAAGATGTCACCAAAGAAACGATGGAAGGATATCTGTTAAAGACAAAGATGAGAGGACCGGATGCCCAGCAGGTCGTTGAGACCGAATTCGGGTATCTCGGCTTTGCAAGACTTGCGATCATGGGGTTGACCCCGGACGGCATGCAGCCGTTTCAACGGGACGGCAGCTGGGTGATCTGCAATGGTGAAATTTACGGCTTTCGCAAAATCAAAAAGGAGCTGAAAGAGCGCGGCTATCAGTTCCAGAGCGGTTCCGACTGCGAGGTTTTGCTTCCGTTATATGAAGAATATGGACTGGAAATGTTTTCCCATCTGGATGCGGAATATGCCTGCGTATTGTACGATCACAAAAGCGGCAAGCTGATCGCAGCCCGTGACCAGATCGGAATCCGTCCGTTGTTTTATGGTTATTCCAAGAGCGGACAGATCGCATTTGCCAGTGAGGCAAAAAATCTGATCGGCTGGGTGGACGAGGTGCGTGCATTTCCGCCCGGGAGCTATTATTACGATGGGAAATTTGTCCAATATGAGGATATCGCAGCTGTCCATGGTTATGTGCACGAAGATATTGATGTGATTACAAAAAACATCCATGATAAGCTGACGGAGGGGGTAAAGAAACGTCTGGATGCAGACGCTCCGCTGGGCTTTTTGTTATCCGGCGGTCTGGACTCAAGCCTTGTATGTGCAATTGCAGCAGATATTTTGAAAAAACCGATCAGGACCTTTGCAATCGGCATGGACACAGATGCGATTGATTTAAAATATGCAAAAGAAGTCGCTGATTTTATCGGCGCAGAGCATACCGAAGTCATCATGACAAAGGAAGAAGTGCTGGAAAGCCTGGAAACCGTTATCGAAGCGCTTGCAACCTATGACATCACGACGATCCGTGCGAGCATGGGCATGTACCTTGTCTGCAAGGCAATCCATGAAAAAACAGACTTAAAGGTGTTGCTGACCGGTGAAATTTCCGACGAGCTGTTCGGCTATAAATATACGGACTTTGCACCGAGCGCGGCAGCCTTTCAGGAAGAGGCAGCAAAGAGAATCCGTGAGCTGTACTGCTATGATGTCCTGCGTGCCGACCGGTGTCTTGCGGCAAACAGCCTGGAAGCCCGTGTACCCTTCGGCGATCTCGACTTTGTCCGTTATGTGATGTCCATTGACCCGGCGAAGAAGTTAAACACCTACGGAAAAGGAAAATATCTGCTGCGCAAGGCATTTGAAGCAGATCATATTTTGCCGGAAAACATCCTGTGGAGAGAAAAAGCTGCATTCAGCGATGCAGTAGGACACAGCATGGTGGATGATTTAAAAGAATACGCAGAGAAGTATTACACCGACGAGGAATACGAAACGCTCCGCCAGAAATATGATTTTGCACAGCCCTTCACAAAAGAAAGTCTGCTGTATCGGGAAATCTTTGAAAAGTATTATCCCGGACAGGCAAGGATGGTGCCGGACTTCTGGATGCCCAACAAGAGCTGGGAGGGCTGTAATGTCAATGACCCCAGTGCCCGTGTGCTGGCAAACTACGGTGACAGCGGAAAATGAAAAAGAATCCTGCTCTACAGGATTCTCCGCCTGCGGCGGGTCGCGCAAGCGACATTCTACCATTCCGCCGCAGTGCGATCCTCGCGGAGCGTTTTTATCGTATAGAAACGAAGTTTCCTATACGATAGGAATTGCCGCTCAGTCCTCGAATTTACGGACTGAGCGGCATTTTTTTTGACGTTAAGACAAATATTTTCTAAAAACATCCTGAAAACCAAATACACAGCTTCCAAATTTTCAGGAATCCGTTTGAAACAGTTCCCCATACCCAACCTGATACAGCTCTTTCAACGCATTCAGCTCGCTGATGCGGATGTTGTATTTGTTCTGCTCGATCTTTTTATAAATGTCAGTTGTCATGTACACACCCCGCTCACAGAGAAGCGCCGCCACCTGTGACTGGCTGTAACCGGCGTCCTGCCGGAGTTTTCTGAGATTCTGACCGATTCCAATTGGCTCCTGCTTTAATTTCATCGGTCACCGCCTTTTTCCTGTTGCACGAAAAAGTCATCAAACGAGTCCACCTCATAGACCTGTTTGAAGGCAAGTAATACACTGATGCGAATATTATGATGTCCGGATTCCATCTGCGAAATAATTTCACGGCTCATGGAGATTCCCATCAGTTCCAGCTGTGCTGCAGCCCGTTCCTGTGAATATCCGGCACGTTTTCGCAAAATGCGCAGATTCTCCCCGATCGAGACATCCTGAGATAGTTTGGTAGACATAGATTGCGGCTCCCATCTGAAATACTGGAATAAAACCGTTCCAATTTTTAGTTTACAAATTTTTCGACGGGATATTGGAACGAAAACATTCCAATTTTGCCATTCTATTTTTCTAAAAATAAATTTGAAATTTTTTTACGAAAAAGCTTGCCAAACGTAAGAAGCTATGTTATTATAAATTTCGTCGCTGAGATACATCAGCGAGAGATAAAATGCGACAGTAGTACAGTTGGTAGTACGCCACCTTGCCAAGGTGGAGGTCGCGGGTTCGAGCCCCGTCTGTCGCTCTTCTAAAAAGCCAGTAAATAAGCGGTTTCCGAGGATTCGGAAGCCGCTTATTTTGTTTCAAAAATCTTTTTGCAAAAGTTTCTATTTTTCATGTGCCGTACTCAGGAACCCATTCTCTTCTGCTATCAGTATCCCGTGGTACCGTACTAGCGCTTTGCATCGCTAAAATTTTATACAAATTTTAGAACTAAAACATTTTCTTCCTATACAAACTTCCAAAATTCCAGATTACGCATTGACATTTTTTTTCCCCGGAACTAGAATGGCAACAATTCAACATGCAAATGCAGTGAGCAGGACATGACATTTAGAGTTAATCTGTTTCCAGAGAGCCGCCATTGATGGAAGGTGGCAACAGATTCCAAATGCCCTCGCCTGTCAGCAGTTCTGGTGAACGTTTTTCCAGTAGTCAGAACCGGAGTCCCTCCGTTACAGGGGAGCACATTGACCGGATCAAATGCCGGGAGCTGTGACCGAGAGGCTGCTTTTTGCAGCAAAAGAAGTGGTAACGCGGAGTTTATATGCCTTCGTCTTCTATTCCCCGAAAGGGATAAAGACGAAGGCTTTTTTTGTTGCAGCGACAGGAAAACGAATTCGGGCTGTCCGATATTCACCGCGCCCGAACAAATTCTATCCCCCTGCAGAAAAACTCCGGGCAGGTCGCCCACGCACTGCCATGTTGAGCATTCTAACGAAAGAGAGGAACCTATCTCATGAACACACTTGCAATCGTTTTAATCGCAGCCGTATGCCTTGCAGCCGCTTATCTGCTGTATGGCCGCTGGCTCGCAAACAAATGGGGCATCGACCCTGCTGCCAAAACACCCGCCCAGGCCCACGAGGACGGGCAGGACTACGTTCCGACAAAAGGCTTTACCGTCTTCTGTCACCAGTTTTCATCCATCGCAGGCGCAGGCCCTGTCACCGGTGCAATTCAGGCCGCTGCATTCGGCTGGCTCCCGGTTCTTCTGTGGGTACTTCTTGGCGGCATCTTCTTCGGTGCTGTTACTGACTTCGGTGCTTTGTATGCCAGCGTCAAAAACGACGGCAAATCCATCGGTCTGCTGATCGAAAAGTACATCGGTAAACTCGGCAGAAAGCTTTTCCTGCTGTTCTGCTGGCTATTCACCCTGCTGGTTATCGCAGCATTCGCCGATATGGTAGCCGGAACCTTCAACGCATTTACAACCGTTGACGGACAGGTACAGCTTTCCGAGGCTGCCAGACCGAACGGTGCTGCCGGTACCATTTCCCTGCTTTTTATCTTATTCGCTATGGTATTTGGCGTACTGCAGAAGAAATTCAACCTTTCCGGCTGGAAAGCAACCGTTGTAGGTCTTGTCTGCACCGTAGCAGCTCTGGCAATCGGTATGGCTCTTCCGATCACCGCCGGAAAAGATACCTGGACTTACATTACCTTTGTTTATATCTTCTTCGCAGCAGTTCTTCCGATCTGGCTGCTCAAACAGCCCCGTGATATGATGACCACTTACATGTTCATTGGCATGATCGTCGGCGCTGTTCTCGGACTGCTCGTTGCACATCCGACCATGAACCTGCCTGTTTATACAGGATTTACAAATGAAAAGCTCGGAAACATGTTCCCGATCCTGTTCGTAACCGTTGCCTGCGGTGCGATCTCCGGCTTCCACAGCCTGGTATCCTCCGACACTTCTTCCAAGACAATCGCAAATGAAAAGGATATGCTCAAGGTTGGTTACGGCGCAATGGTTCTTGAAAGCCTTCTGGCCGTTGTCGCTCTCTGCGTTGCAGGTGCTGCTGCATCTGCTGACGGCACACCGGCTGCAGGCACCCCGTTCCAGGTATTCTCCAACGGCGTTGCAGGCTTCCTGGAAATGTTCGGTATCCCGCTTTATGTTGCCCAGTGCTTCATGACCATGTGTGTATCCGCACTTGCACTGACCAGCCTGGATGCAGTTGCAAGAATCGGTCGTATGAGCTTCCAGGAGCTGTTCTCTGTTGATGATATGGCTTCTGCTCCGTTATGGAGAAAGGTTCTGTGCAACAAATACTTCTCCACCGTTTTAACCCTGCTGTGCGGCTTCGTTCTGACCCGTATCGGCTATGCAAACATCTGGCCGCTGTTCGGTTCTGCGAACCAGCTGCTCTCCGCCCTGGTACTTGTAACGCTGTGCGTATTCCTGAAGGTTACAGGCCGCAGCAACAAGATGCTGTTCCCTCCGCTGGTAATCATGCTTTGCGTAACCGGCACCGCACTGGTACAGCGCACAATCGCTTTGGCAAAAGCGTATGCGGCAGGCTCTGCTACCTTCCTGGTAGAAGGACTGCAGCTGATCATTGCAATCCTGCTGATCGTCCTTGGACTGACCATCGTAATCAACTCCCTGCGTTCCTACTTCGCAGCGTCCAGGAATTCTGAAAAGGCTGCATAAAACAGCTGCTGAAAAAGAATCCTGCGAAGCAGGATTCTCCGCCTGCGGCGGGTCGCGTAAGCGACATTCTACCATTCCGCCGCAGTGCGATCCGCGCGGAGCGTTTTTATTTCATAGGACGCATTTTCCTATGAAATGAAAAAAATACCCGTCGGAATCGAGGTTCCTCTGTGAACCGATTCCAACGGGTATCTTTTTTTGTAACTGTGAGGGTACTGAACAGTTACCTTTTTTTTATTCTGCCATCTTTTCCTGAAGCACTTCCATCGCTTTATTCAGCTGATTGTCCGTACCGTCTTCCACATATGCCTGAGCATCAAATTCAACCTCCACATCCGGTTCAATACCAATCTTATGGATGTTGTTGCCCTTCGGCGTGTAATACTTGCTGACTGTAAGCTTCACTGCGGAATTATCGGTAAGCTGCATAATCCGCTGTACAATGCCTTTTCCGTAAGTCGTCGTTCCAACCAGAGTTCCGATTCCGTAATCCTTTACTGCGCCGGACATAATCTCCGAAGCGGAAGCGCTGTTTCCGTCTACGAGGACAACGAGCGGAACCTCTAACGGATTCGTACCATCGCAGGAGTATTCTTCCCGGTTTCCGTATTTATCCTCCGTGTATACAATCAGTCCTTTCGGGAGCAGCTCCCGGCAGATATCACATACCGTCGAAAGGTTTCCGCCCGGATTTCCTCTCAGATCGATAATCAGACCTTCCATGCCCTCCGAACGGGCATTGTCCAGGGCTTCCGTAAACTGATCCAGCGTCACATCGTCGAACTCCTGAATCTGGATGTAAGCCATGCTGTCATCCAGCATCTTTGACGTAACCGTTTCGTTTGCGAGCTTACGGCGAACCACATCAAATTCCAGATAATTGCTCTCGCCGCTGCGGATCACCGTCAGGTGCACGGTTGTGCCTTCCTCACCCCGGATCAGCGCGACTGCGGAAGAAAGATCCATTCCCTGCAGCTCCGTATCATCCGCCTTATACAAAAGGTCGTTTGCCATCAGTCCGGCTTCCTCCGCCGGCGTTCCTGAAATTACGCTTGCAATCTTCGGAAGCTGCGTTTCGGTATCCAACGAAACCCTTGCGCCGATTCCGTAGTAGATGCCCTGCGTCTTTTCCTGCAGCGTTTCCAGTTCATCCGCTGTATAATAAACGGAATACGGATCGCCCAATGCATCCAGAAGACCTTTGTATACCCCCTGCTCCAAATCTTCTGCGCTGACGTCCTCGAGATAATAATCGTCGATCATTCCTTCCAGCACATTGACCTTTTCCATCGTCGTCTTGTTGCCGACCTCTTCCAGGGAGCTACCGTTCTTTGTTCCCTGATACAGGGTCACGCCGACAAATGCGCATCCACCAACTGCAAGGGTCAGGACTGCTCCGGCAATCAGGCCGCCTGCAAAAACTCTCTTATTCTCCATTGATGTCTTCTCCATATTGATGCTATTTCATTCATTTTATGTTCGCCGTTCCCTCGGCTCATTTCAAATAGTTCCACGGGCTGACGTAGCTGCCGTTGCTTCTCACAGAAAAGTGCAGATGCGGTCCCGTCGAGCGTCCGGTCGAGCCGACCGCCGCGATTGTCGCACCCTTACTCACGGACTGTCCCGTTGAAACATATAGCTTCGACGCGTGCATATAAATTGTATACAATCCATCGCCGTGGTCGATCATGACATAATTGCCCATCGAACTGTTGTAAGACGCCGCTACTACGTTTCCACTGTATGCCGCCAGAATCGCCGTTCCGCTCGGTGCCGCAAAATCCACGCCGTTATGGAATTTCTGAACCTTCAACGTCGGATGCATCCGATTGCCGTAATCATCCGAAATCCTGGTATAGCCCGGACACGGCATCTGGAACATACCGCCGTCATATTTTAAGCGGTTTTCCTCTTCGAGCTTTGCCTTATCCGCCGCAACTGCCTTTTCCAGAGCAGCGATCGTCGCATTCTGTGCCGAAATATCCGCCTCGTATTCCTTGATTGCAGCCTCCTTATTGCTGATATCACCCTGATATGCCACAATCTGCTGCTCTTTCTCGGAAATCAGCGTATTGACCGCCTGCTGCTCCTTTTCCAGGCTCGCCTGTGCGGTGTTTAAAACGTCTTCTTCCTCTTCCAGTGTCTGCTTACACAGCTCCAGATATTCCACGCTCTGACGGTACTCTTCCAGCTTGCGGCTGTCGTAGCTGCTTAGCTGTTCCACATAACCTGCCTGGTTTAACATATCTGCAAATGAGCCTGCATTCACCAAAAGCTCGAGGTATCCGTTGCCCTTGCTGTTTCGATACAGATAGCGCAGCCGGGTTTTCATATCCTCATACTGCTGATCTGCAACCGCCTGCGCCTGTTCAATATCCGCTTTCGTTTCTTCAATTTCCGTTTTTTTGGCTGTGATCTCTTCTTCCAGATCTTCGATCTTATTTTCCAGATCATCCAGCTGACCGTCCAGCTGCGCCACATATGTTTCCAGATCCTTCTTCGACTTCTGCAGCTGGCTTACCATCGACTTAATATCGGAAATGTTGGACTGGATCTTCTTTTTCTCCGACTGCGCGTCGCTGATCGCCTGCTGCTTCTGCTTGATGCTCTCCTCAAGTGCAGTGGATGCCTGAACAGGAATCATCGATGTAAAAAGAAGCAGCGCTGCCGATAAAAGGCAGGCTGTGATTCTTTTTTTCCCAATTCTCATGCTGTCTTCCTCATCATACGCGAAGATGCTTGCGCACTGTTATAAAGCTTCCCAGGAAACCGATTCCTGCGCCAAGTCCCAGACAAACCGGAAGAAGCGTCCGATAAATCTCCGAAACCGGCAAAAACTGCATCAGCCCGGAAAGCGACGGGAACTCTATCATGACATAATCAATGACCTTTTTATAAAGGACATAGATCAGACCGAGCGGGAGCAACGAACCGATCAATCCGATCAGAATACCTTCTATTACAAACGGGGAACGTACGAAAAAGTCCGTCGCACCGATGTATTTCATAATTTCAATCTCTGACTTGCGAACAGAAATACCGATCATAACCGTGTTGTTGATCAGGAATACGGAAACTGCCAGCAAAATTGCAATAATGCCGACCGAAGTGTATGCCACGAGCGCATTCACGCCGGTCAGCGTCGTCGCCGCTACCTCGGAATACCGTACTCTCTCCACCTGCGGGATGGATTCCAGCCAGCTTACCAGGCTTTCCTGCTTCGAAACATCGTTCATATAAATTTCGTAGTTATCCATGCCCTCCAGCGGGTTCTCGGTATAGATCTCGTTGTAATCTTCTCCGATATTTTCGGGAGCCCACTCTGCCCACGCTTCATCTGCAGAAATAAACTTCGCCTCGGACACCTCGTCGCGCGCCCGGATCTGCGCGCCGATCTGTTCCATTTCTTCCTGGGTCGTCCCGTCCTTAAAAAATACGGTAACAGAAACGTCCTCTTCTGCCGTGCGCACGACGTTCTGGAAGTTTAAAATGACCGCATAAAAAAGTCCGAACAAAAACAGACAGGCAGAAATCGTCGCAATGGAAGCAAGGGAAAACAGCTTGTTCCGGAAAATGTTGATTACGCCCTGTTTCAACGTATAAAAAAATGTACTAATCCTCATCGATATAACCGCCTTTTTCTTCGTCGCTGATAACGACACCCTTCTTCATCGTAATTACGCGTTTCTTCATTTCATTTACAATTTCACGGTTGTGCGTAACGACCAGAATCGTCGTGCCTCTTTCTTCGTTGATGCGTTCCAGCAGCTTCATGATTTCCCAGGAATTCTTCGGATCGAGGTTTCCTGTCGGTTCATCTGCCAGAAGAATCGGCGGTTCATTTACCAGCGCCCTCGCCAGTGCAACTCTCTGCTGTTCACCGCCGGAGAGCTGTTTGGTCTTCGCTTTGTATTTGCCTGCCAGACCTACCTCTGCCAGCGCGTTCGGAACATTTTTACGCATCAGCTTCGTCGGCATCTGGATAACACGCTGTGCAAACGCTACGTTTTCATAAACGTTTCTGTCATTCAGCAGACGGAAATCCTGGAACACGATTCCAAGATTTCTGCGGAATTTCGGCACCTGTCTGCGCTTTAAGCGCGCCACATCGGCACCATTTACGATAACACGGCCGCTCGTGGGCGTCAGCTCCCGCAAAAGCAGCTTGATCAGGGTCGATTTTCCTGAGCCGCTGTCGCCTACGATAAAAACAAATTCCCCCTTTTTGATCGTCAGGCTCACATTATCCAAAGCCGGAGAGCCGCTCGAATACGATTTGCTCACGCGATCCAGCGTGATGACCGCATCTTGGCCTTCCCGCTTCTTCTTTTTTTTCTTATCGTTTTGTACCAAACCTTGTCACCATCCTAATATTCAAAAAATTCCATGTACTTCATGTACTTTACAACCATGAGTGCGATCTTGAATGTAATCGCATCCTCAAATACGCGCAGATCCAGCCCGGTAGACTTCTGAAGCTTATCCAGACGATATACCAGCGTATTTCTGTGGATAAACAGCTGACGGCTCGTTTCCGATACGTTTAAGCTGTTCTCGAAGAATTTGCTGATGGTCGTCAGCGTCTCCTCGTCAAAATCGTCCGGACTCTTTCCACCGAAAATCTCTCGGATAAACATCTTACAAAGCGGAATCGGAAGCTGATAGATCAGACGGCCAATGCCCAGCTCGCTGTATGCGATTACTCTTCTCTCGTCAAAGAAAATCTTGCCGACGTCCATTGCCATCTTGGCTTCTTTGTAGGAACGGCTCACTTCTTTGATTTCCTGTACGATTGTACCGTAGGAAATGCGGCTTTCGGAATAGCCCTCTGTTTCCAGCCATTCTATCAGGTTTGCAGTGTAATGCTCAATCTCCTTCATTTCATCGTTTTCGGTCAGCGCTTTCACGATGATCACGTTATTCTCATCCACTGCCGTGATAAAATCCCGGTTATTATTACCAAATACCGGACGCATCTGCTCCAGGATGTTATCCTCCCGTCCCGCGCTGCATTCGATAATCAGGACAACTCGCTGCGCATCCACCGGAATATAGAGCTTCTTCGCCCTGCTGTAAATGTCCACCAAAAGCAGGTTATCCAGCAACAGGTTTTTGATAAAGTTATCCTTATCGAAGCGCTCTTTATACGCCACAAGCAGGTTCTGAATCTGGAATGCAGCCATCTTTCCGATCATATAAATATTTTCACCGGCGCCGCCTACAATCAGAATATATTCCAGCTGCTGCTCGTCATAGATCTTAAAAAACTGATTTCCCTGAACCTCCTGGCTGTCTGCAGGGGAATCCACAAAGGCTCTCGCCTGCGGCAGATATTCTTCCAGTCCGTCTGCTGTCGTCGCAGCGGTCTTTCCATCCACATCAATCACACATAATTCGACTCTGGCAATCGCCTTCAGGCCATCCAGCGTACTCTGCAAAATCTGATTCGATATCATAAACCCCGTCTCCTTCACTTCGCGCATTCTTCGACAAAAAAACCAGTCTGTCTCCTGCGATTTTTACTATGCCCAACCTATATTCTAAAAGAAAACCACAAAAAAAGCTATAGGAAATCGCAAAAAATTTATGCAAAACCTATAACAGCAGAATTCCAGACGTTCTTTTGTTTGGAACTATAAAAGGCGAAGTACTTATTGCTCCGCCTTTTCCAGATTATATTCATTAACTTTTTTCTGAAAAATCTTTTTCCGCACCTTTCTCCAGAACGTCGTTCTCACCTTTTCTTTTAATTTCGTCTCCGGCAACGCCACCCAAAGCTCCGCGTTTAAAAATTTGCGGCCGCTGTGCATCAGCTCCAGATCCAGCGGATATGTCATCCGGGAAAAAATCACCTTCGGCGCAGCTTCGTTCATCGCGTTCATCAGTCGCTGAGGCTGATACTCAAATTCCTCGTAGCCGCGCACATCCACGATATTTAAATTTTCCTGCGCGTTTAGAAGCATCTCCTGCAGCTCCTGCGCCTGTTTATCCGTGTCGCCCAGCAGATAAACCTTGTCATGCTGTCTTGCCAGTCTTTTCAAAAACTCCCGCAAAAACATCCGGTCCTCGATTTCCCGAACCCTGCCGGGAGATGCGATTCCTGCTGCCTCCAAAATATCCGGCTCCAGACAGAACATCAGATCCGTCTCTTCCAGATACTCCTTGACCTGTTCGTCCCTGGACGCCATCGACAGAGACTGCGCGTTAATATAGCTTGTTGTATTGAGTGCCCCGGTCTGCAAAAAATGCTCCGCTCTGCGCAGGCCCTCTCTTGCGGAAACATCCATTAAGGAAATTCCCAGAACTGAATACCTTCTCATAACCCTCTACTCACTTCTTTTCTCACAACGAAACGCCTTTGAAACGCATCCCCGTTGTATCAGCTTCGTCACTCTCCGCCCCCACGGAGCGTACCCGCCGCCTTATATCCTGCGGATCGCTTTTTCTGTGATCTCAATCCTGCCGTTTTTCAGCAGGTTGCCGACCGCACGCTTGAACTCGTTTTTGCTCATCGCAAGCTCCCTGCGAATGACCTCCGGAGAAGCCTTGTCGTTAAACGGAAGCACGCCGTCGAAGCTGTCGATCAGCTTCATGACCTTCTCTACATCCGTCTCGATCTGCAGGTACGCCTTTTCCCGCACGCTCAAATCCAGCTTGCCGTCCTCATGTACCCGGACAACCCTGGCTTCCACATGGTCACCGACCTTTAATTCCCCGTACATTTCCTTCGGAGGAATCAGCGCGGAATATTGATTGTCCACTGCCACGAACGCGCCGAACTGGCGGCTGATTTCATACAGACAGCCGCTCACTCTGTCATCCTTATGATAAGGGCTGTCGGTGCGCAGATAATGATATACCTTCATCGTCGCACAGAGCCGCCCGCTCTTGTCCACATACAAAGCAACCGGGAAACGGTCGCCCTCTTTTACCTTTCTGGTCTGCTCCTTGAATGGAAGGAAGAGGTCTTTTTCCAGTCCCCATTCCAGAAATGCTCCCATTTTCGCAGTCTGCGCAACCGTAAGCTCTACAACCTCACCCAGCAAAAGCTTCGGGCGCGCCGTTGTTGAAATCAGCCGGTCGCTCGAATCTTTATATAAGAAAACCTCAATCTGATCCCCGACCGAGGTCTGCGGCGGAACCTGTCTTGCCGGAAGAAGCACTCTTTTATCCTCTGCTCCGGGCTCTGCCAGATAAACACCGAAATCCACTTTTTTTACTACTGTCAAATTCTGAATTGTTCCAATTTCCAGCATATTATTTTCCTTTATCTTCCTGTCAGCTCGACGACCACAAACGGGGCTTCGTCCTCGCTACACAGGGAAACGGTTACGCGGTCTGCCTCCGTCACAATGATCGGAACCACTATATCGTGAAGCAGTGCGGATTTTTTATACTCCGCCCGCATCTGTCTAATTGCAAAATTTTCCGGCAAATGCGCCATCGCCATAGAAATGTACTGTCCATTATTGACGTGGTGGTTGCCATCTAAGTGCTGTCTTTCTACTCGGAAAGGCTCCTGTCTGATGCCGCCCTGGGGCACTGCAATTTTACGCGGCGCATAGTCCATCTGCAAACGTTCTTTCACGTCGTATTTTTCGACCATCTCCGGCAGCACCCGCACCGGAACGCCCTTTTTGTGATTGATCAGAGACCAGACCGAATTCGCTTCCGCCAGCCGCTCTCCGTCTTCCGTGTCCATAAAAAAATTACGCAGTCCCATAAAGCCGCGCAGCTCGTATGGAATCGTCCCGATCCTGATTTTTTCTCCGAGCGCCGGATAGCGGTGTACAACCACCTGCCACGCACTCATCACCCAGAGCAGATCCTTTTCTTTCAGAAAATCAATGCCAACTCCGAGATCCTCCGACTGAAACGTCGAAACATCCTGAAAATAATCCACGATCGCCGGCAGGCTCAGCAATCCGTCTTCCCCGGTTTCGCTGTAGCGCACTCTGCTGTCAAATGTATACATATCCGTCTTTCCTCCGGTACTGGCTATGCTCTCTTTTGCGATTATTATAGCAGGAATCACTTGGTTCGGCAACCCGACATCCTTTTGGTGCCGTTATAACAAAAACCCCGGAGGAATTTTCCTTCGGGGTTTGTAGCAGGGCTACCAGGATTCGAACCTGGAAAATGACGGAGTCAGAGTCCGTTGCCTTACCGTTTGGCGATAGCCCTAAGTCTTGTTCTCTGTGATTTTGTTTCCCTGTCTCACAGCGCTTATTTAATATACAACACATTCACAGAAAATGCAAGCCTTTTTTTAAATTTTTTATTTTTTATTTTTTCCAGATCCACCTGCCGCTTCGTCAGCGGATTCACGAGGATTTCCTGCGTCGAATCCGCTGACGCGTTTTTACACTTCAAACAGCAAATCCGCATATCCGGGCATCGGCCAGAACGAACGGTCTACCTTCATCTCGAGCGCATCTACCGGTGCGCGCAGGCCTTCCATTGCAGGAACGATCTCGTCCCGATAAAAAAATGCCTGCTTTCTCGCATCTTTCTTCTGCACGTTTCCGTCTGCTTCCTTTTGTTTCAGGTTTTCCAGCGCGGCGGAAGCCTGAGACAGCAGAGCAGAGGTATCCTTCAACAGCGTTTTTGAAACGCTGCTGTCTGCACCGACTGATTCCAGGGAAGCGATGGTATCCGCCAACGTCTTTGTGTACCGAATAACGGCAGGAAGGATATCTTTCGACGCCATATCGATCATCGTCTTTGCCTCAATATGAATCGTCTTGACATAGGTTTCGTAAACAATCTCTTTTCTGGATTCCAGCTCTGCACGGTTGTAGATGCCGAAACGCTCATACAACCGGATCGCCTTATCGGTCGTCAGTGCCTCCACTGAATCGATCATACCCGGGAATACCGGAAGGCCGCGGCGCTGCGCCTCTTTCTCCCATTCCTTCGAATAACCGTCTCCGTTGAAAAGAATGCGCTGATGTGCCGTCATATATTCCTTAATCAGATCGTGCACCGCCATGTCGAAATTTTCTTTCCCGGCAGCTTCCAGTCGGTCAGCAGCTTCGCAGAACGCCTCTGCGACAATTGCGTTGATCGTCGTCGTCGGGCTTCCGATCGAATCCGAAGAGCCGACCATACGAAACTCGAACTTGTTTCCGGTAAAGGCAAACGGAGAAGTACGGTTTCTGTCCGTCGCATCCATCGGCAGATCAGGCACAGTGGAAACGCCGGTATGTAACGTAGAACCCTCCAGGCAGGAACGGGCTTCGCCGGTTTCCACAAGCTGTCTTACCACATCCTCGAGCTGTGTGCCCAAAAATACGGAAACGATTGCCGGAGGCGCTTCGCTTGCACCGAGACGAAGATCGTTACCGACGTTGGAGGCGCTTCTGCGCAGCAGGTCGGCATGTGTATCCACAGCCTTGATAACGCAGGCAAGCACCAATAAAAACTGAATATTTTCATTGGGCGTCTCACCGGGATCGAGCAGATTCATGCCGGTATCCGTCGTAATCGACCAGTTGTCGTGCTTGCCGGAGCCGTTAACGCCTGCAAACGGCTTTTCGTGCAGCAGGCAGCGCAGGTTATGACGCTCTGCCACCTTTTTCATCGTCTCCATAACAAGCTGGTTGTGATCCATTGCAATGTTCGCAGTTTCATAGACCGGGGCAAGCTCGTGCTGCGCGGGTGCAACCTCATTGTGCTGCGTCTTTGCCGTCACGCCGAGCTTCCACAGCTCCACGTTTAAATCCTTCATAAACGCACCGATCCGCTCGCGGATCACGCCGAAATAATGATCCTCCAGCTCCTGTCCTTTCGGTGCGGGCGCGCCGAACAGCGTTCTGCCGGAAAAAATCAGGTCTTTTCTCTGTAAATATTTTGCCCGGTCAATCAGGAAGTACTCCTGCTCCGCGCCGACAGACGGAGTAACTTTTGTCGCCGTCGTGTTTTTGTTGAACAGACGAACGATTCGCATCGCCTGCTCGGAAATTGCTTCCATCGAGCGAAGCAGCGGAGTCTTTTTATCGAGTGCCTCACCTGTAAAGGAGCAGAACGCCGTCGGGATACACAGAATCACACCCGTCGCATCTTCTTTTAAAAACGCAGGGGAAGTGATATCCCATACCGTATAACCTCTCGCTTCAAATGTGGAACGCAGACCGCCGGAGGGAAATGACGAAGCGTCCGCCTCGCCCTTAATCAGCTCCTTACCGGAAAACTCCATCAGCATCTTTCCGTTCTCATCCGGATGTGTCACGAAGGAATCATGCTTCTCAGCCGTGATGCCGGTCAGCGGCTGGAACCAGTGCGTGTAATGGGTCGCGCCATGCTCCACTGCCCAGTCCTTCATCGTCTTTGCCACAACGTCCGCTGTCGCGTTGTCTAACTCACCGCCATGCTCCATGACGCGTTTGACTTCTGCGAACGCTTTTTTAGGAAGACGCTCCTGCATCTTTCCAAGGGTGAATACATTTTCTCCAAACAGCTTTTCCACATTCAGCACTTCACTCATTCGTCCGTCTCCTTTTCGACAATTGTACGAAGTAAATCTCCCGTTTCTGCGGCCTCCGAAAGCGTCAGCCACAGCTCCTGCTTCGGATGAGGCGCACTCTCCATTTTTTCCCCCTGATCGTCCTGGATCTGCAGCACCTGACATGCCACATTTCTTCCGTCCGGTTTCATGATCTCGATCACATCGCCCACGCAGAATTTATTGCGCTGTTCGATTCTTGCACGGCCCTTATGATCCGTCTCGTAAACAGTGCCCAGATAAACTGCATCGCTTTGATAGGTATTAGAATCATAAATCTGAGATTCTTCATTCGGCTTTCCGTAATAAAAGCCCGTCGTAAACTGTCGATAGGTACAGCGTGAAATTTCGCGGTGGTACCAGTCCATATTGGCGCGGTATTTTTCTTCGGATTCCAGACAGTCATCAATCGCTTTCCGATATGTCCGCGCCACCGTCGCCACATACAGCGCTGTCTTCATCCGTCCTTCTATTTTAAAGCTGTCAATTCCCGCATCCAGCAGATCCGGAATATGCTCGAGCATACACAGATCCTTGGAATTGAAAATAAACGTTCCTCTTTCGTTTTCATAAACCGGCAGATATTCGCCTGGTCTGGATTCCTCCATCACCGCATATTTCCAGCGGCACGGATGGGTACATGCACCGCGGTTGGCATCCCGTCCGGTAAAATAATTGCTCAGAAGGCAGCGGCCGGAATAGGAAATACACATCGCGCCGTGTACAAAGCTCTCAATTTCCATATCAGACGGAATATGGCTGCGGATTTTCTTCAGCTCTGCCAGGGAAAGCTCCCGTGCGGAAACCACACGCTTTGCGCCCAGATTCCACCAGAACAGCCACGTCTCGTAGTTCGTGCTGTTTGCCTGCGTAGAAATGTGCAGCTCGATCTCCGGGCACACTCGCTTCGCAATCATGAACAGTCCGGGATCGGAAATAATCAGCGCATCCGGCGGAACCGGTCTGCCGTCTTTTGTTTTTAAGTGCTTCAGCTCCATAAAATAGTCCGAAGCCGCTTCCAGATCTCCGTTATGCGCTAAAATATTCGCTGTCACATAGACCTTAACGCCCCGATCATGCGCATAGGCGATCCCCTCCGCCATATCCTCCGGGGAAAAATTCTTCGCCTTTGCCCGCAGTCCAAACGCCTCTCCGCCGATATAAACTGCATCCGCTCCAAAATTGACCGCAGTCTTTAACACCTCAAGACTGCCGGCCGGAATCAGCAATTCCGGTTTTTTCATCTGATTTGCTCTCCTCATTCTCCATTTCACAGCTACGCGTTCTGCTCTTTTTCGGGCAGCTTCACGCTCAGCGTCGCTCCGTCTCCCACCGGAAGCACGACTGTTTCCAGCTCGTCATGGTGGGTCAGGGTGTATAAATATTCCCGCATCCTCGCATGAATCGTCCGATCGCGTCTGCACACCGCATAGCGGGATTCGATGATATTGCCTTCCTGCAGCACGTTATCCGAAACCAGCAGACCGCCCGGCGCAAGCAGGCGCAGGACGTCCGGCAAAAAGTGCATATACTGTCCTTTCGCCGCATCCATAAAAATAAAATCAAACGGCTGCGACAGCTCTGCCAGAATTTCTGCTGCATCGCCCTCCAGCAGTGTGATCTTGTCCTCCCGACCGGCTGTTTTGAAGTTCTGTTTTGCGATCGGAATCCGTTTTTCATATTTTTCAATCGTCGTAATATGGCAATTCTCCGGCATGTATTCGCTCATAAAAAGAGCGGAATAACCAACGGCCGTCCCTACCTCAAGGATAGAAGACGGCCGTCTGAGAGTCAATAGAAAACGCAGCAGACTTCCCATCTCCATCCGGATAATCGGCACGTTATCCTGCAGCGCACTGCTGCGAATCTCGTCCAGCCATGCAGGCTCTCCGGGGTCCAGAGAATTGATAAACGTTCGCATTCTCTCTTCTACAATCATTTATCGTCTCCGCCTGCGCCCATCACATCCATCATTTCATCCGGCGTCATCGCAGTGGAAAGCACATAGTCGCCCGCCACAAAGCCGTCCTCTGAATAGTTGGATAAGCGCTCCTGAATATAAAACAGTCTCTCTTCCCGGACCAGGCCCTTTTCGCAGAGCTGCTTCGCAATCCCTTTAAAATCCATTCCGTCCGTAATTGTTACGTTTATTTCGGTTCCGGGTTCCTCCGAAATTGCAGGCTCCCCGTAAATCCGCACACCGTACTTATACGCGGAAACTGCGAAATAGTAGATCAGCATCACAGCGACAATGATCAGAACCACATTAAAAATCGTTCCGACCGCACCGCCTGCAATATTTTTGGCCACAGAGCTTTTTTTCGACTGATGCTTTGCTTTTTTCTTGTTACTCAAAGTTCACTGCCTCCACGATTTTTCCGTTGATCTCCTGAATCATCCTGCAAAAATCCAGCTCTGCGTTCAGGAATGCGTCCACCAGCGGGTTTTTGTGGAACTCCTCCAGGCGCCTCGAAAATTCATCCGTCCTGTCAAAAAGCTCATCCGACTGAACCGAATTCTGCAGCTCAAAATTTTCCTGCCGGAACCGGTCGATCTGGGCTTTTAATTCCGGTTGCTCCTTCATGATCTGTTTCTGTCTGTCATATTCTCTGTATTCTTCAGAAGCGATTACCGCGGCAATCAGTTCCTCCAAAGCTGCCTCAACTCTGCTCATGTTTCCCCTTACTTTACACTTCCATAATGATCGGTAAAATCATCGGACGTCTCTTCGTCTTTTTCCAGATAAAGTCGCCTAAATTGTCCTTGATCGCGGTCTTGATTCTGCCCCAGTCGGTACAGCCTCTGCTCACGCAACCCTCCATAACGTTTTCCATCAGGTCGCGTGCCTCGTCCATCAGTGCATCAGATTCTTTGACGTAAACGAAGCCTCTGGATACAAGATCCGGACCGCTTGCGATCTGTCCGCTGATGCTGTCCAATGCAACAACAACGATCATGATGCCGTCCTCTGCCAGATGCTGTCTGTCACGCAGCACAACGTTTCCGACATCACCGATACCAAGACCATCTACCAGAATTGCGCCAGCCGCAACCTGTCCGGTCACGCCAGCCTTTTCCTCATTTAATTCCAGAACATTGCCGGAGCGCAGGATAAAAATATTTTCCTTCTGGATTCCGAGCTCCTGTGCGATGCCAGCCTGCGCCTTCAGGTGCTTGTATTCGCCGTGCACCGGAATCGCGTATTTGGGATGAACCAGCGTATAAATCAGCTTGATCTCTTCCTGACATGCATGTCCGGAAACATGGACATCCTGGAAAATAACCTCTGCACCCTTCATCTCCAGCTCGTTGATGACTCTCGTTACAGCTTTTTCGTTCCCGGGAATCGGATTCGAGGAGAAAATAATCGTATCGTTTGGTCCGATGGAAACCTTTCTGTGAACGCTCGATGCCATACGGCTCAACGCCGCCATGTTTTCGCCCTGGCTTCCTGTTGTAATAATAACAGTTCTGTCGTCCGGATAATCCTTCAGGCGGTCAATATCCACCAGCGTATTCTCCGGAATGTTGATGCAGCCAAGGTTCATGGCTGTATCAATGATATTTACCATGCTGCGGCCTTCAACCACAACTTTTCGTCCATATTTATGTGCAGTATTGATAATCTGCTGTACCCGGTCCACATTGGATGCAAACGTCGCAATGATCAGCCGAGAGCCCTGATGCTCATGGAAAATCGTATCAAAAGTATGTCCTACCGTCCGCTCAGACTGTGTAAAGCCTTTCCGTTCCGCGTTGGTGGAATCACACATCAGCGCCAGCACGCCTTTTTTGCCAAGCTCCGCGAACCGCTGCAAATCGATTGCTTCACCAAATACCGGAGTATAGTCCACCTTAAAGTCACCGGTATGGACAACTGTTCCCGCAGGAGAATGGATCGCCAGTGCAGCCGCGTCTACGATGCTATGGTTCGTCTTGATAAATTCGATCCTAAACTGTCCCAGATTTACGGACTGTCCGAATTTGATCACCTTACGCTTCGTGTGACCGAGCAGATTGTGCTCGCGCAGCTTGTTTTCGATCAGTCCCATCGTCAGTCTGGTCGCATAGATCGGAATATTCAACTCCCGCAGCACATACGGAAGTGCTCCGATATGATCCTCATGACCGTGCGTAATCACAAAGCCCTTTACCCGATCCGCATTTTCCTTTAAATAAGTCACGTCCGGAATCACCAGATCGATTCCCAGCATATCGTCATCAGGGAAAGAAAGGCCGCAGTCAACTACAACAATACTGTCTTCGTATTCAAAGGCAGTAATGTTCATTCCGATCTGCTCCAGTCCGCCCAATGGTATAATCTTCAGGCTGGGGCCGTCAATATTCACTTTTTTTGTTCTTTTCAAGCAAAATTACCTCCATTTTTATTTTTATAGCAGGGATAAACCACGTTATGCTGCACGAAAAAGGTGCTCGCATTTATTCCTTTTCAAGCTCAATATCCTCGAGCATATCTGTAAAAATCGCAGCCACTGCATCCATTTCTTTATCGTCATCTACGATGCTGTAAATGGCTTCTTCGTCCTCCGGCGCAGAAGCGTCCTTTAAAATCAGCGCTTCCGCATCGTCGTCTTCACTGTCTGTTACCAGAATATAATCAACTCCGCCGAGTCTGGTCTGTTCCAGCACAAAAAATTCAACGGCTTCCCCGTCCTCCGGGCAAAATGTAATCTTTTCCAAAGCTTAATTCTCCTGTCCGTTCTCTGTCTGCATCCGCTGTCTGTCCAGATATTCCTGTAAAATCAGCACAGCTGCAATCATATCCACATATTCCTTCCGGTTTTCCCGGCGCACGCCGACTTCCATCATCGTTCGGTCCGCTGCAACCGTCGTCAGTCTCTCGTCCATAAATGCCACCGGAAGTCCGGTTCTGCGTGCCAGCTTATCCGCAAATTCCTTCGTCTTCTCCACGCGCTCTCCCTCTGTGGCGTTCATATTTTTCGGAAGACCGAGCACAATCTGCCCGACCTCGTATTCTCCGATCAGTTCTTCAATTCGCTGCAGCGTATGGCGCAGCTTATTCTCTTCTTTTCTTCTGATGATTTCGATTCCCTGGGCAGTCACAAAAAGCGGGTCGCTGATGGCAACTCCCACTGTCTTGGAACCGAAATCAAGCCCCATCACTCGCATCCCGCTTCTCCTTGTTGTTCCTCTGGTCGCTCAGCGCTTCCAGTGATTCTTCTCGATGTACTCCTTGAGCATTTCCTCTACCAGCTCGTCGCGCTCCACCCGTCCGATCAGACCGCGTGCGTTGCGATAGCTGGTAATATAGGTCGGATCTCCGGACATAATATAGCCGACAATCTGACTCACCGGATCATAGCCTTTTTCAGAAAGTGCTTCATACACTTCAGAAAGGATCATTTTTACGCCATTTTCCGGCTCTACTTCTACTTTAAAATACTGTGTATTTTCCAAATCCTGCATATTGTCACGTCCTTTGTTCAAAGCTCTATAACCTATCTTACCCTACTTCTCTTAAAAATTCAATGCAATTTCCAAAACCTCGTCCGACAGGAAAGAAACCGCTCGTCCGTGCACCAGCCGGTTCGAATAATCCATGCATTCTGCACTGTCCGCCGCAAACGCAGCCTTTACATAGGTATCCGTATGACCGAGCCAGTATACCTTTCCGCCAATCTCCTTCTGCTCTTCGATCAGGACTTCCACTTCCTGTCCCAGATAATGCGCACGGAATTCTCTGGACTGTTCCTTTTCCAGCGCCAGCAGCTGTCCGCTGCGTTCCGTCTTCTGAGCGTCCGTCAGCTGTCCGGGCAGTTTGTCTGCAACCGTTCCTTTTCTGCGGGAATATTTGAAAATATGCATTTCAAAGAAATGAACCTTTTCCAGAAATGTCTTCGTCACCGCAAATTCCTCCGCAGTTTCTCCAGGGAAACCGACGATTACATCCGTCGTAATCGCAGGATGTTCAAAATACTTGCGGAGAATCTGCACTTTTTCATAGTATTCCTCCGCCGTATAGTGTCTATTCATCCGCTTGAGCGTTTCATTGCAGCCACTCTGCAGGGACAGGTGAAAATGCGGACAAAGCTGCGGAATCGCCGCCAGCCGTCCGGCAAACTCTTCTGTGATGATACGGGGTTCCAGCGAACCCAGGCGGATTCTGCGGATGCCGTCCACCTTTGCGATTTCCTCCAGCAAAGAAACCAGATAGGCGCGTTCAAACGCCGTTCCCCGCAAATCTTTTCCGTTTTTCAGGTAATCTCCGTCCGCCTCTCCGATAAAATCCATGCCGTAGGAGCTTAAATGAATACCGGTGATGACTACCTCCTGAAAGCCTTTTTCCGCCAGCCCTCTTACCTCAGCCAACACATCCTCCTGCTTTCTGCTCCGGACGCGTCCACGCACAAATGGAATAATACAATACGAGCAGAACTGGTTGCAGCCGTCCTGAATCTTGATATACGCGCGCGTGTGCTCCGTGCTCTGCTCCATGCGCATTTCCTCATACTCCCGCACAGCGCCGATGTCTGTCACGGCGCTGGCGTCTGCAGTATGCTCCTCCAGATACGCCTCCAGAATCTCCACGATATCCTTTTTATGCTGGTTTCCCACCGCCAGATCAATGCAGTCGTCCATTCTGTTTTCCTCGCCCGCCTGTACAAAGCACCCGACCGCAACGACAACCGCGTCCGGATTTCTGTGCTTTGCCCGGTGCAGCATCTGACGACTCTTCCGGTCTGCAATGTTGGTTACGGTACAGGTATTTACAATATAAATGTCCGCATCGGAATCAAAAGGCACAATTTTATATCCCCGGTCTTGTAACTTTTGTTGCATAACCTCCAGCTCATACGCATTCACTTTGCAACCTAAATTATGTAATGCAACACTTTTCATATTATTCTCCACCATTTTTGTTACGTTTGATAATTGACTTTTGTGACGATAGTTTGCTAATATAAGATCAGAAAGTGTGAACCCAAAGGAGGTAGTTATCATGAAAACAGTTCAGATTTCCTTAAACTCTATCGATAAGGTAAAATCTTTTGTAAACGACATTACCAAATTCGATTACGATTTCGACTTGGTATCCGGCAGATACGTTATCGATGCTAAATCTATCATGGGTATCTTCAGCCTGGATCTTTCCAAGCCGATCGACTTAAACATCCATGCAGAAGACACCAATGTTGATGCTGTACTGGAAGTTCTTAAGCCCTACATGATCTAATTCAAAACGGATCAGAAAGCTCTCCGAGAGATCGGGGGGCTTTTTAATTTGTCCCTCACAGTTCACTCGTACCTTTCTGGGAGCAGATTTCATGCTCGCATGAAAATCTGCTTGCAGAAAGGTACGAAGGGAGCGCCATCTCATGAGCAAAAAGAGCTGCGAAGCAGCGGAGAGCATCGAAGATGCGCTTTTGCGAATGGCGCGGGTGAACTGGCAGCAATACCTCCTGAATGCGCAGTGCGGCAATTTGAAATCTGTCGCTTACGCGACTTGCCGCACGCGCCCCAAAGGTGCCTTACTGCGCCTCGACCACAATCAGTTCTTCTGTATCCAGTGCACGCTGCATCATTTCATCGATGCAGTCCTTTAAGTTCTCTTCATGGCGCTTGATCACTGCGAGATTCGGTTTGGTAACAGGATGCTTTGCGACGAAAATCGTACAGCAATCCTCGAACGGCAGGATTGACGTCTCATAGGTACCGATCTTTTCGGAAATCTCCACGATCTCCTGCTTGTCCAGCCCGATACAAGGACGGAATACCGGCAGGGTGCAGACTTCATTCGTTACCGCGAGGGACTGGATCGTCTGGCTCGCAACCTGTCCGATGCTCTCACCGGTAATCAGTCCGAGACATTCCGTCTTTTTTGCAATATCCTCCGCGATTTTCATCATATAACGGCGCATAATGATCGTCAGCTCATCGTGCGGGCACTTTTCATAAATCGCCAGCTGAATCTCCGTAAAATTGATGACATGCAGATAGATCGGTCCGCTGTAACGTGCTACCAGCTTTGCAAGATCTACAACCTTCTGCTTTGCGCGCTCGCTGGTATACGGAGGTGCATGGAAATAAACCGCGTCAATCTTGACGCCTCTCTTTGCAACCATAAATCCGGCAACCGGAGAATCGATACCGCCGGATAACAGCAGCATCGCCTTACCGTTGGTGCCGACCGGCATACCGCCGGGACCGGGAATTTCGATCGAATAAATATAAATATGCTCGCGTACCTCGATATAAAGCATCACGTCAGGATTGTGGACGTCCACGCGGATCTCGGGGAACGCCTGCAGGATCTTTTCACCGACAGATGCATTGATCTCCATCGACTCCACAGGATAGTTTTTGCGGGCACGGCGCGCATTAACCTTGAAGGTGATGTTTTTGTCCGGATAGTGCTCATCCATATAGGAAACCGCACTCTCGCACAGCTTGTCAAAGCCTTCGTCTTCGAGCTGAACCATCGGACAGATCGCGCTGACACCACAGACGGTCTTCAAGTTGTCGATGGTTTCTTCATAGTCATAATCATCCGATAATACATCAATATAGATACGTCCTCTCGTTCGACGCACCCGGAATTCTCCTTCGCAGCGCTTTAACGCATACTTGATCTGGCGAACCAGCGCTTCCTCAAACAGATCCCTGTTTTTGCCCTTTACGCCGATTTCTGCATATTTAATCAGAAAAGCTTTATACATGCTCATTTCCTTTCTTTATCCGCAGCATTTGCCTGCCGTCTGTCCTCCGACCGCAGGCAGGCTGCAGCGTATTGCTCTCCCGCTTTCCCGGTCGTCTGCGCCTCAAAAGCGGAGGTATCCTTTTATCTTCTGGTAAACCGGCGCAGCATCGGAACCAGCTCATGCAGCACCTGTACCGTATAATCAATTTCTTCTTCTGTCGTAAAGACGGAAAGGCTGAAACGAATCGTCGAATTTAACAGCTCCTTCGGCAGACCGATCGCCCGAAGCGTCGCGCTCCCTGCCGTATCCGGGTGGTTCGATGCGCACGCGCTTCCTGCGGACACATAGATTTCCCGTTCCTCCAGCGCATGCAGAAGCACCTCGCTACGCACCCCTGCAAACGACACGCTCAGCACATGCGGTGCGCTGTCCCGTCCGCAAAGTCCGTTGATCCGCACGTTTTCCATCGTGGAAATACCATCGGCAAGTCGTTGTTTCAGCGCATACATCCGATCCAGATCGGTATCCAGGTTCTGATACATCTCCTCCGCAGCTTTTCCCATGCCTGCGATTGCCGGAACGTTTTCTGTGCCGGAGCGCAGTCCCCGCTCCTGTCCGCCGCCGAACACGATGGGACGGATTTTCACGCGATCTCCGACATACAAAAATCCGATTCCCTTCGGTCCGTGGATTTTGTGTCCCGAAACAGACAGCATGTCGATTTTCATCCGTTTCGGCAGAATTTTTGCCTTGCCATAGCCCTGCACAGCGTCCACGTGGAACAGCGTGTTCGGATTGACGCGTTTGATCAGCTCGCCCGCCTCTGCGATCGGTTCAAGGGCTCCGATCTCATTGTTTGTGTGCATGATCGAAACCAGAATCGTATCCGGACGGATCGCCGCTTCCAGATCGGACAAACGGATTTTTCCGTTTTCATCGACCGGCAGATACGTCACCTCAAAGCCCTGCTGCTCCAGATACTGCATCGTATTGAGGATCGCCGGATGCTCGATCGATGTCGTAATCAGATGCTTGCCCTGCCGTGCATTTGCATACGCTGCACCGCGCAGCGCCAGATTATCCGACTCCGTCCCGCCGGAGGTAAAGAAGATCTCCTTGGGCGTAACCTTTAATGTCTTTGCAATCACTTCCCGCGCATGGCGGACATGTTCCTCCGCCTGCACCCCTTTATGATGCAAACTGGACGGATTTCCGTAGTCCGTACATAAAATCCCGGCCATCAGCGCTGCCGCGCTGTCCAGACACCGCGTTGTAGCCGAGTTGTCCAGATAACATTCCATAACCTTTCACCTGCTTTTTCCAAAATCTCGAAAAATCCGTTTGAACCCGGTCGCCACAGGGCAAACCGTTTCCTGCTTTATGATATGCCGGAGTCTTCCAACTGGTACATCAGCCACGCCATCACGGTCAGCCCCGCTGTCTCCGTCCGCAAAATCCGTTTGCCCAGTGTTACCGGCATAAATCCGGACTGCATCGCAAGCTCTACCTCTGCCTCTTCAAATCCGCCCTCCGGACCGATAAACACACCGATTTCCTGACCGGGCGCTGCGCTTTCGATCAGCTTCCTCGTCCGCATCATTCCTTCGGAAAGCTCGTAGGGAATCAGTTTTAAATCCATCTGCTTCGTCTGTTCCAGCGCTTCCTTTAAAGTGCAGACTGCCCCAACCTCCGGCACAATCCGGCGCTTGCTCTGCTTCGCTGCTGCTTCTGCGATCGACTGCCAGCGCGCCTGCCGCGCTTTCGCCTTTTTTTCATCCAGATGAACGACACTGCGCTTCAACGCCACCGGCACAATCCGGTATGCGCCAAGTTCCACCAGCTTCTGCACGATAAATTCCATCTTGTCCGCCTTGGGCAGACCCTGAAAAAAGGTCACCCGCGCCGGCAGCTCCAGCCCGTCTTCTTTGATAAACCGCAGCGTGCAGATAACTTCCTCCTCCAGAAGCTCTTCGATCCCGCAGCGGTATTCCTTGCCGTCTGCGCCGTTGGATACTGCAATTTCTTCGCCCGGCTTCATCCGAAGCACATTTTTAATATGGTTGACATCGCTTCCCGTTATCACAATCCGATTGCCCTGGATCTGGGAAGGCTCCACAAAAAACTGATACATTTGATTCCTGACGCCCCTTTTGGTTTCTTTTCGTCTGTACGACGCGCTTCAACCTGTGTTGCATTTAAACAATAGAATGCGCGCTCCGCGAACATTCTATTGTCATGAACAATAGAATGCGCGCTCTGTGAGAATTCTATTGTCATGAACAATAGAATGCACGCTCTGTGAGAATTCTATTGTCATGAATCAGCGCGCTGCATTTCATCCTGCGCACTGCGTTTCCTTCTTCCGTGCGGTCACGCTGACCCATTCGCCCTGATATGTTACCTCGAGCAGTTCCAGGCCTGCTGCCTTTACCGCCTCCGTTACGACCGTTTCCTTATCATCGATGATACCGGATGTGATGTAAATGCCGCCTTCTTTCAGCTGATTTACAATCACGGGTGTCAGCGGAACCAGAACGTCCGCTAAAATATTCGCAACGACGATATCGTATTTTTCATAGCCCACCTGATCCTGGACTGCCTTGTCATTGATGATATTTCCGATCATCATTTCAAACTGCTCCGGTGCAATGCCGTTGTTTGCCATATTGTCCGCAACCGCATCCACCGCGCAGGGATCGAGGTCTGTTCCGACCGCATGCTTTGCGCCGTACATCAGAGATAGAATTGCCAGAATACCGCTGCCGGTTCCCACATCCAAAAGCTCTGTCTCCGGTGTGATAAATTTTTTCAGCTGACGAATGCACAGCTGCGTTGTCTCATGCATACCGGTTCCGAACGCCGTGCCCGGATCAATGTGCAGGATCATCTTGCCCTGATCCTCCGGTTTGACTTCCTCCCAGGACGGAATTACCAGAAGATCGTCGATGTAAAACTGATGGAAATACTGCTTCCAATTGTTGATCCAGTCGATATCCTCGGTTTCATCTACCGCAATGCTGCCTTCCCCGATCTCACAGAACATGCGCAGACCATCCAGCTCTTCCTTCACCTTTTCGCAGATCTGCGCTTCGGTCACAGGCTCGCCGTTCAATTCCAGACTGCCGTCCTCTTTTTCTTCCACAAAAAAGCTCAGATATGCGATGCCGTCGTCCGCAGGGCCGTCCGGCAGAATGTCTACAAACATCTGCTCCTTTTCCAGCGCGGTCAACGGAACCTTGTCCTCGATCTGCGCACCCTCCAGCCCGATATCGTACAGGGTGCTGATAATAATATCTTCTGCATCTGTCACGGTTTTTATTTTAAATTTTTTCCACTTCATCTGAAACACCTCCCGAAAACACACTAACTCAGTTTTTTACTATAACACAAAAACAGGCGCTTGTGCATCCGCAAAATGCACAAAACGCCTGCCACTTCCTGAATTACATGTTACAGTCCACTCGCGTTATTTGTCTTTATTGAAAAATCCGCGCTTTTTCTTTTCTTTATGCGGAGCTTCGCCGCTGTTGACGCGTTCTGCCGCATGCAAGCTGTCTTCTGTCGCTTCGTCGAACTTGCGCAGCAACTCTTTTGCTTCTGCAGAAAGATGTTCAGGAGTCTGTACAACCAGAGTTACATAATGATCGCCGCGCAGATCCTTGTTACGCAGAGACGGTACGCCCTTGCCTTTTAAACGAACTCTCGTATCAGTCTGGGTGCCTGCCTTGACGTCATAAATCACCTTACCATCCACGGTATCGATGACAACTTCGCCGCCCAGCGCCGCCACTGCAAAGGAAACCGGAACAGTGGAGTAGATGTTGGTATCCTGACGCTGGAAAATCGGATGCTGTCCAACGATAACTTCTACCAGGACATCACCTCTCGGACCGCCATTGATACCGGGTTCGCCCTGTCCTGCCAGTCTCTTGCACTGACCGTTGTCGATACCTGCCGGAATCGTGACTGCAAACCGTTTCTTCATCGGAACAAAACCGCTTCCGTGACAATCGGTACACTTTTCTTTGATAATCTTACCGGTACCGCCGCAGTCCGGGCACGCCTGAACGTTGCGGACTGTTCCAAAGAAGGACTGCTGCGTAAATACAACCTGACCCTTGCCGCCGCACTTCGGACAGGTTTCCGGGCTGGTTCCCGGCTTCGCGCCTGTGCCGTGACAGGTCTTACACTCTTCCTTCACCGTCAGCTCGATTTCTTTTTCCGTACCGAATACGGCCTCTTCAAAGGTGATTCTGACGCTGGTGCGCAGGTTTGCTCCCTTCATGGGTCCGCTTCTTGCGCCGGCAGAACCTCTGCGTCCGCCAAAGAGATCTCCGAAAATATCCCCAAAAATGTCTCCAAAATCTGCGCCGTTAAAATCAAAACCGCCGAAGCCGCCAGCTCCGCCGGCGCCACCGTCAAATGCCGCATGTCCGAACTGATCGTACTGACGTCTCTTTTCGGGATCACTCAAAACAGCATATGCTTCGGATGCTTCCTTAAACTTCTTTTCTGCTTCTTTATCTCCAGGGTTCATATCCGGATGATATTTCTTGGCAAGAGCACGATATGCCTTTTTGAGAGCGGCGTCATCGGCATTTTTGTCAACACCGAGGACTTCGTAATAATCTCTTTTCTGTTCCGCCATAATTCAAACTCCTCTATTAAAGCTTATCTTCATATAACGCATATCTGCAGCATATGCAAAAATACCGCAAAGCATCCGTCCTGCATAGGTTGCAGATATGCGTTTACACACGGATAGGGGCCTGAAAGAATCCGGCCCCCATTGTACATTCTTCCGGTCCGACACAGCGTCATCTGACACTGTGCCGATTTACCGGGTATTATTTTATACTTCTCTGAAGTCTCCGTCAATAACATCATCATCCGGATTGCTGCCTGCACCTGCATTGCTGCCTGCACCTGCTGCATTACCCATATCAGGACCTGCCTGACCAGCTGCGCCCTGCGCCTGCTCATAAACCTTTGCAAATACTGCCTGAGCGGACTGCATCAGTTTCTCCTGAGCTGCCTTGATGTCAGCTACCTGGCTGTCTGTCAGCTCCTGATCCTTGGTGGACTCCAGCAGGGATTTCAGTGCATTCAGATCTGCTTCAACGCCTGCCTTTGCGCTTGCGTCTACTTTATCGCCAACCTCATTCAGAGCCTTCTCGGTCTGGAATACGAAGGAGTCTGCGCTGTTTCTGGTGTCGATTGCGTCTTTCTTCTTCTTATCCTGTGCTTCGAACTCAGCAGCTTCCTTCACTGCCTTGTTGATATCGTCTTCGGACATGTTGGAACCAGCAGTGATGGTGATGTGCTGTTCCTTGCCTGTGCCCAGATCCTTAGCGGATACATTTACGATACCGTTTGCATCGATATCGAAGGTAACCTCGATCTGCGGTACGCCACGCATTGCAGGCGGGATACCATCCAGACGGAACTGTCCAAGGGACTTGTTGTCCTTTGCAAACTGTCTCTCACCCTGCAGAACGTTGATATCAACGGCTGTCTGGTTATCAGCTGCAGTAGAGAAGATCTGGCTCTTCTTAGTAGGAATGGTTGTATTTCTCTCAATCAGTCTGGTTGCGATACCACCCATTGTCTCAATGGACAGAGACAGAGGAGTTACATCCAGCAGCAGGATATCGCCTGCGCCTGCATCGCCTGCCAGCTTACCGCCCTGGATGGAAGCACCCAGTGCAACGCACTCGTCAGGGTTTAAGGACTTGCTGGGTTCATGACCGGTCAGCTGTTTTACCTTATCCTGTACAGCCGGGATACGGGTAGAACCACCGACCAACAGTACCTTGCCAAGCTCGGAAGCGGTAATGCCTGCATCCTTTAATGCGTTCTGAACCGGAATTGCAGTACGCTCTACCAGATCGCTTGTCAGTTCATCAAATTTTGCTCTGGACAGATCCATATCAAAGTGCAGAGGTCCGTTTGCATTCATGCTGATGAAAGGCAGGTTGATGTTGGTTGTTGTCGCACTGGACAGCTCCTTCTTCGCCTTTTCAGCTGCTTCTTTCAGTCTCTGCATTGCCATCTTGTCTTTAGACAGGTCTACGCCCTGCTGAGCCTTAAATTCGGAAACCATCCAATCAATGATCTTGTTATCGAAATCATCGCCGCCCAGATGAGTATCACCATTGGTTGCCAGAACTTCGATAACGCCGTCGCCGATTTCGATGATGGAAACATCGAATGTACCGCCGCCTAAGTCGTATACCATGATCTTCTGTTCTTTTTCGTTGTCAAGTCCGTATGCCAGAGCTGCTGCGGTAGGCTCGTTGATGATACGCTTTACATCGAGGCCTGCGATCTTGCCGGCATCCTTTGTTGCCTGACGCTGAGCATCGTTGAAGTATGCAGGAACCGTGATAACTGCTTCGGATACCTTCTCGCCCAGATAGTTCTCTGCGTCAGCTTTCAGCTTCTGCAGGATCATAGCGGAAATTTCCTGAGGGGAATATTTCTTTCCGTCGATGTCTACCTTGTAGTCCGTACCCATATGTCTCTTAATAGAAGCGATGGTGCGGTCTGCATTGGTAACTGCCTGACGTTTTGCAGGCTCGCCGACCAGTCTCTCACCGGTCTTTGTGAATGCAACTACGGAAGGTGTTGTTCTTGCTCCTTCTGCATTTGCGATAACGGTAGGCTTGCCGCCTTCCATAACTGCTACGCAGCTGTTTGTTGTACCAAGGTCGATACCAATAATCTTACTCATAACTTTTCTCCTTCTGCCTTATCGGCTATCTCAAGCAATGTCTTATGTTCTGTTCAAATCTATGAAAAGCTGCCTGCAGGCTTTTATTCCTGCACAACAGCGACCATGCTGTGACGTACCACGGTGTCCCTGTACATGTAGCCCTTTAAAAGCTCCTGTGCTACAGTTCCGGGTTCCAGCTCATCGTTTTCCACCTGCATCACTGCGTTGTGGAAGTTGGGATCGAACTCTTTGCCGACCGCTTCGATCGGTTTTACACCAAGGTTTTCAAGCTCTGTTAGCAGCTGCCTGTAAACCTTGTTCATACCGTCTACAAAAGGAGCATCCTTTTCGTCTTCCGGTACGGTTGCAAGTCCTCTTTCAAAATTATCTACAACGGGAAGGATCTTTTCGATCACGCTCTTTGCGCCTGTCTCGAACATCGCAGACTTTTCCTTTTCGGAGCGCTTGCGGAAGTTCTCGAACTCAGCCATCTGCCGCATTACCTTATCCTGCAGCTCGTTGATCTGTGCCTTTACGGCATCTTCCTTTTTCTCTTTTTTTCTTCCGGAAAAGAAGCCTTTTTTATCTTTTTCCTCAGAAGCTTCCCCATCTTCCGGGGTTTCTGTATTTTCTGCGGAAGCCTCCGCAGTTTCTTCACATTCTTCCGTATTCCGTTTTTCCTGCGTTTCGGTTTCCGATGTGTCCTGCTTTACTTCCTCTTCCATTCTCTCTTCTGCCACGCCTGTCACCCTTTCTACTTCTTATATAAAGTATCCAACTCGCTCATCAGTGTTTTTAAGGTACCGATGACCTTGTCATAGTCCATTCGTTTGGGGCCGATGATTCCGATTGTACCTCTCATGCCCTCTCCCAGCTCATAGGTTGCAGTTACAACACTGCAATCCTTCATGGATTGAACCGGTGTCTCATTGCCGATATAAACCTGAATACCGGTACCGCTCTCTTCAGAAAGAGAATCCTGAACCAATTCTCCCAATGCTTTCTTTTCTTCGAAAACATTGATCAGCTCACTTGCCTTTTCCCGGTTATCTGTCAGCTCCGGATATTTCAGGATGTTATTGGTTCCGCTGGTATAGATCTTTAAATCCTCATCCGACCGGATTGCTTCGGCAACTGCATCAATCACACCACTTACAATGCCGCTGTGAACGCCTGCCTGCTGCTTCATCTCCGAAATCATTGCAAGATTGATTTCATCAATCGACAGCCCATTCAAATGGGTATTCAACAGGATGTTCAGTTTCAGGAGTGTCGCATCATCCAGATCCTCTTCGACCTGAAGCATCGTGTTCTTGATCACATTGCCTTCTACTACAACAACTGCCAGAAGCTGATGCTCATCCACTTTTGAAAGCTGGATGAATTTCAGCTTATTGCGCTGATACTGGGGCGTGGTGATCATCGCCGCATAGTTGGTGTTGGTCGCCAGCACTCTCGCCACTCTCTTTAAGAGAGTGTCCATCTTTTCATCCTTTTCCAGAAGCAGACCTTTTAACTCTTCCACTTCACGTTCCCGCTCACCCAGCATGGTGTCTACATAAAAGCGGTAACCCTTATCAGAAGGAATCCGTCCTGCAGAGGTATGGGGCTGTAAAATGTAGCCCATCTCTTCCAGATCGGACATCTCATTGCGGATGGTCGCGGAACTTAAATTCAAATCGGTATACTTGGAAATTGTCCTGCTGCCCACCGGCTCTCCTGTCTCCAGATAGTTCCGAATAACTGCCTGCAGAATTTTCTTTTTCCTTTCATCGAGTTCCACGTTCTCACCTGCTTTCTGATTTGTTAGCACTCAATCAATTGGAGTGCTAACACCTTCTGATGATTACATTACCACTCCCCTACTCTATTGTCAACAGATTTTCCCAAAATACTTGTGAAGATAGTGTGAAAAATAAGCGTGATCGCTTATTTTTCGCACAGCTATTTGTGCCGCAGGCGTCACAAAGTAGCTAGGATCGCAGAGCCGAACTGGACGTTCGCCTCGCGATTCCTTCGGCGCAAAGTGCCTGCGGAATGGAGAATTTATGAAAAAAAAGCAGCCGCACCGGGAAGGATTCGTCCCCGATACGGCTGTTCTTATTTCTGTGTATTATGTACGTTCTGACTCTGCAGCGCCCGCTCAGATTATGGCGACGCCTGTTTTCAATTGCGGTGTCTGCTCAGACACTTAGATTCCGAAGCTTCCGCTCGTTGTACCGTTGATCACATAGTATACTGCGCTCTCTTCCGGCTTTACATACAGCTCAACGCTCTTGAACTCTTCCGGTGCGTTGCCCAGGTCATACTGCCATACATCTTTGGCAATCTCAACCAGTCTCTCAGTTGTGTATTCCTTGCCTGCAAACTGAACGCTTACCTCGGTCTTTACAGCAGCTGCTTTTGTTGCGCGCTTTGCAGGCGCTTTCTTTTCAGCGGTTGCCTTTGCTGTTGTGGTCTTCTTTGCAGCTGTTTTCTTTGCTGCGGGCTTTTCCTCTGCTTTAGCTGCAGCTGCTGCTTCTGCTTCAACTGCTTTTTCTTCTGCCTTTGCTTCAACAGCTTTTTCTTCTACCTTTGCTTCAGCAGCCTCTGTCTTGGGTTCTTCGGTCTTTACTGCCGCAACAGTCTCAGCTTTTACGGTTTCTTTTTTATTAACGGGTGCCTTTGTTACAGTTTTCTTCACTGTGCTTTTTCTCATAATGATCTCCTCCTTAACACCCAGGTATCCATTCTCCTTGTCATATCATTATCTAGCAATTACCTGAATTTAGTGATTAGTTTACTTCTAAAACCAGATATTGTCAACCTTTCCTCTGTTTTTGCCGAAAAGATTAACGCTTTTTAGACAATATTTTTACATTTTATTTATTCCGGACATCGGAATTTCGACAAAAAATGTACTTCCGGCTCCAGGCTCACTGGTAAGCCTTACACTGCCCCCATAATACGCCGTGATATGCTTCACAATCGACAGTCCCAGTCCGGTTCCGCCCATTTTACGGCTTCTTCCCTTGTCCACCCTGAAAAAGCGTTCAAAGACACGTTTCTGATCCTCCGGATCGATTCCTACGCCATCATCCTTTACTTCTATATATACTGCCTCTGGCTCCTGCCAGATTTTTGTCCAGACATGTCCGCCCGGATGGTTGTATTTGATGCCATTGCTGATCAGATTTGATAAAAGCTCCCGCATCTGCTGCAGACTTGCCTGGAGGATCACATTTCCACACGAGCCCGAAATTTCCACCTTACAGGATGCCGCCTGTGGTGTCAGGGATTCCAGGACCTCGTCCATCACGCTTTTTAAATTCACCTTACTCAGCGTTACCTCCGCATCCTTGCTTTCCAGCCGCGAGATCATCAGGATATCATCGATCAGACTTGTCATATGCTCTGTTTCCTTTAAAATCCTCGCAAGGAAATCCTTCCTAGTCGCCTCATCCTTGACAAAATCCTGACTCAACAGCTCCGCATAGCCCCGCACGGACGTAATCGGCGTTTTAAGCTCATGGGAGGCATTACTGAAAAATTCCTGGCGAATTTTACGGTCCCGCTCCATCTGCACCATTTGCCGTTTGATTTCATCAGAGCGGATATATCCGGAATATCTCGCCGCAACTGCAACGCTTACAGCAAACGCAACTATCATTCCGACAAGCAGAAGCGGAAGCACTACGATCATATACCGGAAAAGGCCGGTGTAGGGAATCGACATACGAATAATAGCCTTTCCATCCTCTGAAAGCTTTGCTACATACAGCATCTCCTGACCAAGACTTTCAGAATAACGGGTCGAACTGCCCTCACCCTTTTCAAGTGCCTCCTTTACCTCCTGCCTGTCAAGATGATTTTCCATACCGTCCACATTTTTCAGATCAGAATCAGCAAGCACTGTTCCGTCTTTTGCGATTATCGTAACCCGAACATTTGCATCCAGTGCAGATGCATGAACCTTCTGCAGCTGCTCCTGCAACGGTTTGTCCGTATTGAGTGTGTATTCGACTACGGAAATCGTCTTTTCCATCATCTCCACATTTTCCTGCCGCATCCGGCTTCCAAGAAAAAAAGACGAAACAATACTGCTGATCGCCAGCGCCAATACTAAGATCATGCCAAAGCGGACCAGTATCGGATTTTTTATCATAATTTTTTTCATTTCCCCATTTTTCCTTTTTCTTTCCTATTCCTGCGGCTTCATAAAACGGTAGCCGACGCTGCGCACCGTTTTAATGTAGTGTCCCGCCTCTTCCCCCAGCTTCTGGCGAAGGGTTTTGATATGAATATCAAGTGTTCTTGTCTCCACGTCCGCCCGCCAGTCCCAGAGCTTATCCAAAAGCTCATCCCGCGATACCACACGGTTCTGATTTTCTGCCAGATAAACAAGCAGCTCATATTCTTTGTAGGTTAAAAGAACCTCACTTCCATTTACCTTTACCTCCCGCGTTTCCAGATCCAGATGCAGGGCACCGCAGTCGAAAAGCTTCGGCTGTTCCGGTTCCTCCTCTTTGGTACGGCGCAGCAGGGAACGCACCCGTGCCAGCAGCTCCAGCACGCTGAAGGGCTTGGTCATATAGTCGTCTGCGCCCCCATCCAGTCCTGCTACCTTGTCGTATTCCTTGTCCTTCGCCGTCAGCACCAGCACCGGAAGCTTTTTCCATGCATCGTTTGCGCGAATTTTACGGATTGCTTCCAGTCCGTCCATTCCCGGCAGCATCAGATCAAAAATCGCCAGCTGGGGAGCCTTTACTTTAAATGCGCCAAGTGCTTCCTCCGCAGTTTCAAATGCCGCAGTCTCATAGCCGGAACCGTTCAGCGCCACCTGAACCAGATTTCTGATATTTTCATCGTCCTCTATAATATAGATCATTCCGGATTCTCCTTTTCTTATAAACGCGTTGCTACGCGTTTTGCGCTGCCGTGCGTTTTATACCCTGCCGCGCCGCACGATTACATCTTCATCCGACACGCCATGCAACAATAGAATGCACGCTCTGCGAGCATTCTATTGTCATGAATTACACTGCCGCGCGCTACGTCAGCTTTAGATCCTGATCGCCGGGATTCCAGCCTCCGACTCCGCTTTTACATAATCTGCGATATTCACCGCATGGTCGGAGATCCGCTCCAGATTGCTGATGATATCCAAAAAGATTACGCCGCTCTCCGGGTCACATTTTCCTTTAGAAAGTCTGCGGATATGTTTTTCGCGCATTTCTTCCTCAAGCTGGTCAACGCTCTGCTCCAGCACACGGACTGCATTTGCAGACTTGACAGAACCTGTTTCCCTCGATTCTACCGCAATCTGCAAGGACTGCATTGTCTGGGCGGAAATCAGTTCCAGATCCGCTTTTCCCTTTTTGGAAAAACTGCCGGAATTTTTCGATAGCGTCTCCGCCAGCTCTGCGATGTTTTCCGCATGATCGCCCGCCCGTTCGATGTCGCTGACCGTATAAAACAGGTTTTTCACCTGCTCCTGCTGCCCCTCTGTCAAGGAAAGATTATCTACCTCTACCAAAAACTCCGTCAGGATTTTTTCCATACTGTTGATATCTTTTTCCCGCTCGTATACCTTCTGCGCCTTCTGCGGATTTTCTTCTGACACGGCCGCAAGCGCAAGCTCCAGGTTCTGGCAGGTCGCATGCCCCATCACAGAAACTTCACGCACTACCGTTGCCAGCGCAAAGAGCGGATTTCCAAGCACTCTGCTGTCTAAGCGTTTCGCCATCTTTTTTGCTTCGCTGCCTTCGAGTTCTCCTGCTGTCTGGTCGCTGCCAGGCACAAGCTTTCCGGAAATCCATACCAGCTTTTCTGCAAATGGAAGCATCACAACCGTACAGGTAATGTTGAATACTGTGTGGAAAATGGAAATATCTACACTGTTCATCGTAGACGCTCCCCATGCCGGGAAAATCAAAAACAGCACGTACATAGCCACTCCAAACAGCACTGCGCCGATGACATTAAACAAAAGATGAATCACCGCCGCGCGCTTGCCGTTTCTGTCAGAACCAACGCCGGACAAAAGCGCTGTCACGCAAGTACCAATATTCTGTCCGAGTGTAATAAACACCGCAGATCTCCAGTTGACAATGCCGTTCATCGCCAGCGTCTGTAAAATGCCGACGGAAGCAGAAGAACTCTGGATGATCGCCGTTACAACTGTACCGGTCAGGATCGCGAGCAGCGGATTTTTGCCAAGCACGGTAAATGCATTGGAAAAGATCGGCGAATCCCGATAGGGCTTAATTGCGTCGGACATAAAGGAAAGACCGATAAACAGCACGGCAAATCCGATCAGGATTTCACCGATCTGTTTCTTTTTGTCTGATTTTGCAAATAAAATGACAAATGCGCCGATTCCCAGCAGCAGGGGCGCATAAAATTCCGGATTCAAAAAACTGCCGAACTCGCTCAGGGATACCAGCCACGCGGTGATCGTCGTACCGATGTTTGCACCCATAATGACGCCGACCGCCTGCGACAGATTCAGCATCCCGGCATTGACAAAGCCGACCACCATAACTGTCGTCGCAGAAGAGCTCTGAATCACTGCCGTGACGAGGGTTCCTACCAGGATTGCCATCAGCCTGTTCTGTGTCAGAAAGCTCATCAGCCGCTGCATCTTTCCGCCCGCAAAATGCTGCAGGCCGTTCGCCATTACATGCATGCCGTACAGAAACATCCCCAGGCCGCCGATAAATGAAAACAATACCGAAATTCCTTCCAGTTGCATAACTCTCTCCTTTTTGATCTGATCTTCATTTCCAGCCCATTGTAACAGGCGTCCGTAAAATCTGCCCACCGTTTTTGTAAAATTCATGTAAAATTTTTTACATTTCCCGGCAAGATGTGACTCTTACGAGCATGTATTCTATTATCAGGAACAAAAAAAGGGACTGTCGCACCGGACAGTCCACAATTCAGATCAGTTTCTACCAATTGCCCACCGCAAAGCAGCTTTTGCAATCTTTTAATCATGACAATAGAATGTTCGCAGAGCGTGCATTCTATTGTTTAATTACAAAGAAATACAGCAGCACCAGAATACCAAGTACGATTCGATACCAGCCAAACACCTTGAAGTCATGTTTTTTGATGTAGCCCATCAGGAAGCGAATCACAAGCACGGATACAATAAAAGCAATTACCATGCCAACCAGCAGGATTACTGCCTCCGCCATTGAAAAAGCAAAGCCGAAGCGGATCACCTTTAACAGGCTCGCCCCCAGCATAACCGGGATCGCCAGAAAGAACGTGAACTCCGCTGCAACGGTTCTGGAAACACCGATCATCAGGCCGCCCAGAATGGTTGCTCCGGAACGGGAGGTTCCGGGAAAGATTGCCGCAATCAGCTGGAACAGACCGATAATGATCGCATCCTTATAGGTCAGCTGTGCCAGACTGCGGACTCTTGCACGTTTTCCTTTATGACCATTTTCTACAAGGATAAATCCGATACCGAACAGGATCAGCATCACTGCAACCGTAATCGGGTTGTAAAGATATTTTTCAAGGATATCGTCGAACAGCAGACCGACTACTGCCGCCGGAATGCAGGCAACAATGATCTTGAACCACATTTTCATGATGTCCTTTTTCACAATGCCGTTTGTTTTGGACCTTCCGGTAAAATTAAACGGCCAGATCTGTTTCCAGAACAGCAGCACGACCGCTAAAATCGCGCCCAACTGGATGACAACCAGGAACATATCCCAGAATTCCTCTGAAACGTTCATATGAACGAACTCATTTAACAGAATCATATGACCTGTGCTGCTGACGGGCAGCCACTCGGTGATGCCCTCTACGATTCCGAACAGAATCGCCTTTAAAATTTCAATAAATGATAACATTTTCTGCCTCCTTTATTTTTCCAGAAAAGCGATCAGCTCTTCCTTGCGGCGCGCTGCTTCCTGATATCCTTCTTCATAAAGCGCGCGCAGCTTTTTCCTGTTTTTTTCGATGCGTCCCACTTCATTTGGGTGGGATGGCTGAATCAAAAACGCAGTGCCATTTTTTACCTCCGCTTCCAGATAATCCAGCTGCTGGTTATAGGCTGCTGCGCGGTTTGCCATCAGCTCGTATACCTTCGGATATTTCGCATATCTGGCTTTGATCAGTTCCAGATGCTTTGGCTGGACACGACGATAGCCCGCCTCTTTTGTCATCACAACGACATTTTTGCGGCATCCGTCCGTCACGGCATGCAGCAGTGGGATAGAATCCGCAAGTCCGCCGTCTAAGTACAGCTTTCCGTTAATCTCTACCGGCCTTGACACAAGCGGCATCGATGCCGATGCGCGCACTGCATCGATATTCCTGTGCATATTCTTCATCGGAAGATACTCGGCCAGTCCGGTTTCAATGTTGGTTACGACCGCGTATCCTTTACTCGGATTTTTATCAAACGTCTCGTAGTCGAACGGATTTAAGCGCTCCGGGATATCGTGATAACACATCTGGACATTGAAATAATCGCCGGTCCTTAACAGGCTCGAAAGTCCCCAATAGTTTTTATCCTCAAGATAGTCGGTAAAAACGCTGTACTGTCTGCCTTTTTGTCTGGAAAGATAACTGCACAGGCAGCACGCTCCCGCCGAAACGCCGTAGCATTTGGCAAAGTCGATTCCTGCATCCAGAAAAAAATCCAGCACGCCGGCGGTGTAAACGCCCTTCATCGCGCCGCCCTCCAGCACCAATCCCGCCTGATACATCATAGATATGCGCCTCCTTGCTGCAAAACTCCTGCTGTCTCATTTGTCGTTTCACTCTTATGATGATGTCGGGGTCAAAAGCCCCCGACTTGATGCCTACGGATTGTTCCGTGCTGCGCACTCCCACAATCCTGCCCGATAGTCGCATATCGTGGGATTATCATCCCACTTTTATGCTCCTATCGGGGCGGGTCACAAGGTCTTTCACCCACATATGAGCAAGCTCATGTGGGCTTAGACCTTTTGCCCCTGCCATCTTTATGATATCAGGGCTTTCCATTCAACCATAGATTTCTTTCATCATTTTGCGCAGCACCGGCAGGGAACGCTCCACCTTCTCTGTATCGATGCAATATGCCATGCGGAAATATCCGGGACAGCCGAACGAATCCGCCGGAACGAGCACCAGATCGTACTGCAGCGCTTTCTGACAAAATGCCGCCGCGTCTGCTTCCGGTGCTTTCGGGAAGATGTAAAAGGTTCCTTCCGGCTTCACAACCTCGAAGCCACAGTCCGTCAGGCATTCGTAGAGCAGGTTGCGGTTCTTTTCATAGACGGAGAAATCGGAGGTCAGGTCGAGCACCTTCGATACCGCCAGCTGCATCAGGGACGTCGGGCAGTTATGGCCGATTCCCCTCGAAATCTGTCCGCACATATTTACGATCTCCGCCGCATACGGACACGCCGGATTGACCGCCAGATAGCCGATTCTCTCGCCCGGCAGCGACAGCGCCTTGGAAAAAGAGTAGCAGCTGATCGTATTGGCATAAAATTTCGATACATACGGCTGCTGTTTGCCGTCAAATACGATTTCCCGATACGGTTCATCCGAAATCAGGAAAATATCATGCCCGTATTGTTCTGCTTTTCTCGTCAGAACCTGCGCCAGCTTCGTCAACGTCTCCGCCGAATAAACTGCGCCGGACGGATTGTTCGGTGTATTCACCAACACTGCCGCAACCCTCGGTCCCAACATTTCTTCAAACGCTTCGAAATTGATCTGGAAGCTCTTCGTGTCCGCCGGAACAACCTTTAAAACGGCTCCGGTCAGATCTACATATGGATGATATTCCGGAAAAAACGGAGCAAAGGTCAGCACTTCATCCCCCGGCACAGTCACTGCACGCAGCGCATGCGCGATTGCCGCCGCTGCTGCGGAAACCGGGAAAATATGCTCCGGTCCGTAGTTCATGTCAAATCTGCAGTTTAAGGACTCCGCAATCGCCGTCTTTACAGACGGGATACCGAGCGTCGGGCTGTAGCCGTGCAGGGTCATCGGATCTTCCTTCTCAATCAGGTCCAGCAGTGCCTGCTTAAACTCTGCCGGTGCCGGTACGGACGGATTTCCCAGGCTGTAATCGAATACATTCTCTGCACCAATTATCTGCGCCCGCTTCGTCGCCTTCTCGGACAACTGCCGGATCACTGACTTTGCATCCAGCATTTTTCGATATTGTTCTGCAATCATAGTATTATCCTTCTTTTCTGCATCTTTGTGAGTTTGAAATCTGTCCATATTCTATCACACTATTTTTGACAGTTCCACTTTTTCTTCCACAGGGCATATGTTATACTGAAAAAAGAATGGATATAAACGTTTTTCAGCTGTCAAAACCACGGTGCAGTTCCTGCTTTCCGGCAAACGCACCTGTAAATAGGAGGATTTTATGGCAACCTATATCGGGCTTGATCTCGGTGGAACCAATATCAAAATTTCTGTTTTCGATGATTTTTTTCATAAGCTCGGGGAAAAACGCACCCCCACCGAGGTTCGTTTCGGCTCGGAGCACGTCCTCAATCGCATTTATGATGCTGTTCTGGCACTTCTCGATGAGCTGCACCTGACCTGTCAGGATATCACCTGCATGGGCATCGGCGTCCCCGGCATCCTCGATATCAAAAACGGTATTTCCCGTTTTTCCCCGAATTTTCCGAAATGGGAGGAGGTTCCAATCGTCGCCTGGATGGAGAGCCATCTTCATATCCCGACCTATATCGATAATGATGCGCGTGTCAATCTCTATGGGGAATGGAAATTCGGCGCCGGCAAAAACCGCAATAACGTCCTGATGATCACCCTCGGAACCGGGCTTGGCGGCGCTGCGGTCATCGACGGACGCGTGATCTACGGCGCTACAGGTTCCGCAGGCGAAATCGGGCATATCAATATGTTCCGTGAAGGACGGGAATGCCGCTGCGGAAGCTCCGGCTGCCTTGGGCGCTATGTTTCTGCCCTCGGTATTTTGCGCACCTTCCGGGAGAAAGTCCAACTGGGACAGCACAGCATCATCTGTGACTGGGTAAATAATGACCTTGATAAGGCCACTGCAGACATGCTTTCCCGTGCCTACGATGACGGGGATGCTGTTGCTATTGAGACCATGAGAGAAACCGGAGAGCTGCTCGGCTACGGTCTGTGCGCCGTTTTCAGCCTGTACAATCCGGAAATCATCATCGTCGGCGGCGGCATGTCCCGTATGGGCGATCGCCTGCTTCAGTACACCCGTGAAATTCTGGATACCCATGCATTGCGGATTCCCTATGGCTGCTGTACGATCGTCACTGCAGTTCTCGGAGACGCTGCCGGAATGCTGGGCGCAGCGGTCTATGCGAAGGAGCAGTTTAGGCTGAGCGCGGCGAACAACGGACAAAACTAAAAAAATGAAAGGCAGGTGCGATACACTGCAGCAATCTGCGGTGCAGGCACGCTCTACAACATAAACGAGCCGGTACAGATTAAAACATCTGCACCGGCTCGTAACGGTTTTTAATTCATGACAATAGAATGCTCTCAGAGCGTGCATTCTATTGTTTACAGTTCCCCTGCAATATCCAGTCTCGTCGCAATGCTGGTCAGCAGTACAACGAGCGGCATCATAATTTCACACACCTGAACAAAGAAGCATGCGATATCCTCTGTAATTCCTCCGAAATGATGGAACGCCACATAGCAATAGTACAAAAATGCGAGCAGTGCACCGACCAGACACGGAATCGCTACCTGAATGTCGCACATCAGCATGCCCACTACAGAGATCACGATATAAGCGATCATAAATGCGATCACAATTCCTCTGCTTTTGCCTTTTCCGACATACAGGGAGCATTTGCTTTCCTGCGAATGCGGGAAGCATTCGATCGAAAGACCATAGAGCGCTCTGGAAAGTATGAAGCCATATGCAAGAACCGGCCAGCTGTCCAGCGGCATTTCGCTCCAAAGACCGACGATCAGGAAGAAATAGCAGACACAGATAATAATTGCGAAGTATCCGCTGTGGGAATCCCGCAGAATTTCCAGCTTGACTTCCCTCGGCTGATGGGAACTGAGCGCATCTACTGTCCGGAAGAAACCATCCAGAAACGCGCCGCCCGATAAAAAGATCGGAAGCATCGCACAGATAACCGCGCCCAGCAGATCTTTATCGATCAGATACGGGCTGATCACCTGCCACTGTTTTAGAATGAACCCGATAATCGCGCCGACTAGCGGTACGAAAATCAAAATATACTTCATATTTCTACGGGTTTTTTTGATCTGCCTGGCAGGAAAAATCGAATACATCGAAAAAGCCAGACGAAAACTTGCCCAAACTTCTTTCATACTATCGTGTACCTCTCAGATTTTCGGATTACTTCAGTACAACGTCATCCGCATGTTCGTTCCAGATCAGGCAAACCCATGTTTTTCCGCGATTTAGCCGGATCGGGTTACCGTCTGCATCCACATACAGCGCCGGATCGGTATCCGAATATCTTGACCAGGTTCCTTCTACCATCTTACCTCCGGTAAATACCTGAACCTTGTAATTGTTCAGATCTGCACCAGGCTCCCAGCCGCCGTGCACATCAAATGCCATATAGCCTTTGGAATCCCGGAACTCGCCGTGACAATACTGGAAAATAACGTTATCGACTGTCAGCTGTTCGCCGGTTGTCTCGTCAATATGCTTGTCACCGTACTGATAACGGTAATATTTTCCGTCTTCATCGTTATATTCAAAATAAGCCTGCACATTGGAATAGCCGTTTCCAACACCGGTCTTTTCACCGCCGGGATACATCAGGACAACGGTATCGTTATCCGGATAGTCTGCCTTTTCGCCCAGAGGTGCAAAGGCAAATTTCTGCTTATGCGTATCGTGATAAGTCAGGCTGTATTCAAATTTCTCTGCCGCTTCTGCCAGCGCTTCACCGGTTGTATACACATTGTGGGGTGCTTTCCGCTTATCCGTCCGCATGAACGCTTTGGAAGCCGGACGGTCAATTCCTGCAACCGCGCCGCTGATGTTGTCCACCAGATCGCTGTTTAACAGATCGCCGACATAAGGGGTAGCCTGTCCGAAATGCGCATAAATCGCATCGAATTCCAGTGCGCTGTATACAAAATAATCGCGGCTGCTTCTGATATAGCCGATCGTATCCAGATTCTGCCAGTTTTCAAACAACGGCATCAGACGGGTCACATCCGCGCCTTCCATCGGCGCTTCATAAATCACGGATGCCTGTCCGATTCCTGCCTGCGGGGTTCCTGCCTTAATATTGTTCAGCATAACTGCCATCGGGCGCTGTTCGCGTTCCTCTTCGGTGCATTCCAGACCGGTCAGGTAGCTGGTCGGAACTGCGTCTTCTGTAACAACGCTTTCCGTCTCCGCTGCTGCATTTTCTGTTCCGGTTGTATCGTTGCTTTCCGTTGCTGCAACAGCTGAATCCGTTTCAGGTACAGGGGTTGTTTCTGTCGCTGCAGAGCCACATGCACATAATGCTGCAGATAATCCCAGCGCCAGACAGAACAAACTGGTTTTTTTCATATATCATTCTCCTGAATATTTTTCTTTTTTGAAAAGGTTAAACCAACCTAGTTTAAATATTGTACTCCCGCAGGCGGTAAAAATCCAGCCTTTTTCTGCATTTATTACAATTCTATTACAAATTTACGGCCTAATTCTTCAGCAAATGCAATTTTACCGCAAATTTCACAATCATACTGCCTCCGGGAATTCCGAGCAGTTCTTTTTTCGACATGACGCCAAGCTTTAACGCCGCCGCAAAATACGTCAGTCCGCCGATTGCCACCGAAAGCAGCAGTGCAACCGCATTGCCGAGATATCCTTTCAGCACTGTCAGCGTCAGCCCATAATAAATACCTGCAACCACAAGCCCCATGATCGCAGAGGATACCAGCGGCAGGACAAACGTCTTCTCGATTTCCTGATGATAGCCGGTCGCTTTTTTCACCGCGATGCCATTTAACAGGCACATCATAAAAGAATATACCGTAACGGCGATCGGCAAACTGTAAATACCAATATCTGTAAAGATCAGGAGGGCTGCCGCCACCACAGTCTGCACCGCCAGCGCAATCACCGCGTTTGTAACCGGCTTCGACGCCTTGCCGACTGCCTGCAGAATCGAATTGCTCAGTGTGGAAAGGGAATAGAACACGATGCTCGCACCAAGCGCCGCCAGAAGGCATCCGCCCAGACGGATGCTGTCCGTATTCGTATTATACAACAGCCATACGATCGGTCTGGATAATACCGTCATGCCGACTGCAGACGGAATCGCGATAAACATGATCGTCTTGATTGCCACGCTGATTTTGTGCCGGACGTCTTTTTTCTTCTTTGTCTCAAAGCTTCCTGCAATGCTCGGCAGGATCGCGGAAGCCATCGCAGACGCGATTGCAATCGGAATATTGGAAAGTCCGACCGCTTCCGTATCGTAAATACCGTTAATAATCGTAATATCATCATAAGAAGCGTTGTGTACCGATTGCATCAGATTCAGATACAGGGTCTGGTTGATCAGTGCGCTCGCATTATATGCAAACGTACTCAGCAGAACCGGCGTTACCATAAACAGAATGATCTTGAAAATCTCGCCGGTTTCCAGCAAATCTCTGGAACGATCCCGCTCTATCCTGCGGCGGATTATTTTCCGGTTCATATGGTAAATCATCAGCATAAACGCCAATGCTATCAGCACGCCGACACCGGTTCCGACTGCACTTCCGACTGCCCCCCACGCAGCACGGGTCAGCTCGTCTTCCCCAGCAAATATCTGCATCAGCCCCCATGCCGCCAGCATGCTGACCGCCGCATTTAAAATCTGCTCCAGAATCTGTGAAACGGACGTCTGCACCATGCTTCGGTTTGCCTGAAAATATCCTCTCAAAACGCCGAGAAGACCGGAAAAGAAAATTGTCGGTGCAAGCGTCCGAAGCACCATCGCCGCCCGTCCCGGAATCAGAAAATCTGCTCCAAAAAACGCAAACAGACTGGCGATTCCGCCCACGACAACAACATAAATAATCGAGCAGTGAAAAATCCGCTGCGCATTTTTGTACTGGTGGGTTGCCAGTCTCTGTGAAATTACTTTGGATACCGCCGACGGAATGCTATAGGAAGAGATCAGCAAAATCATCTGATAATAGCGATACGCCGGCGCATAATAGCCGTTTCCTGTCTCTCCGATAATTCCCGTCAGGGGGCTTCTGTACAATAGGCCGATAATTCGACAGATAATGCCGGCAGCAGCCAAAATGCCGGCCTGTTTTACAAAGGAACTGCCTTCTCCCTTATTTTTTGTTCCCATCCGTTACCTTTCTGCTCAGTCTGTCAGGCAGAAAGAAAGCAGATAATCCAGCCGTCTCTCTACCAGCTCCAGAACAAAAACATCCGGCTTTTGTTCTTCTACCATAGATTGCGTAAAAAATCCGTTCCAATGAGCCATATAGCAGTCTGAAAGGCTGCTCGCCACCGGTCCCGCCATTCCTCCGGCGAAGGAATCCCTCACCATGAACAGCTTTCTCGTATCCGGCGCATCTGAATGATACACCAGAGCCGTCGCATCGTCAATAGAGACTGCCTGCAAATTGTTGCCGTTGTAACCGGTCACGATATAATTTTCTTCCGCAGGCATATTTTTTTCGTAGTAGCTCTGCAGATTCATCATTCTTGCAAGATCATATCCGGAAAAGGTATCCGGAGTAAAGGTAATGTCCTCCACCTCTGGAAGCTCGTCTCCCAACTCCTTTAACAGCGCTTTTGCCCCAATATAGCCGCCAGCAGCGTTCCAATGCGTGTCATAGTGCCAGTACAGGGAATATTCCTTCTTATATTTCAGCATTTCCTCTTTCGGATATACAATACGGATATCTGTATTCTTCTTCAGATAAGCGATCAGCTGATCTGTCCGCGTTTCTTCCGCCTTTTTATAATAGGAAGGAAGATGCTCTTCTCCGTAAATCGTCTCCTTATTCGGTGCAATCATCAGGACAAATTCACTGCCCCGGTTGGAAAGCCACTGCTCCGATGTCGTAAGCTGCGATGCGATCTGTGCAAGCTGTCCTTCTGTAAACAGGTTCGTTCCCTTATAATCATCAATGTCCGATTCCATGCTGTAAAACAGCCAGTTGTCCGAACCGATCACAACCTTGTCGTTGATGGATTTTTCACAAAACAGCTTTAAATTTGTCAGGCTGGAAAAGGAAATCAGCTGACTCCGAAACGGAACCGCCGCGTTAAACGCGCTCTCCACCAATCCCGGATAATCTCTGTAATTGTCCTTCGTCAGCTTCGGAATCTCTGTTGAAACCGTATTTTCCGTCGCATCCGTCTGGAAACGATCCTTTGTTACCGCCCACACAGCTCCCGGCATCAAAAGCAAAAGCGCAAAGCAAATCAGCCATGCCGCCGCCATTTTTTTATTCATATGCATTCTCCACTCAGAAATTCAGATAAATTGCAGGGCTGTAGGTTCCGTTGACCAAAAGCAGCATCGACGCTGCGATCAGGAACATGCAGTAAACCAGTTCCAATACGCCGCCCTTTAATTTCTCCGCTGCCGGGCAGAACTTTTTGATGCCTGCCTGTATCAGCCCCATGCCAAGGATGCCGATGACCGTCATCACAATGCAGCGGTTTCCGACCAGCTCCCGCAGCGCATAGGTGCTCTGCGTATACTGCCACGGCGTCAACATCCTGCGGATGTACTGCAGCGCCGGCTGCAGATTTGCCACCCGGAAAATCACCCAGCCGAACAACACCACAAGCCCCGTGTATACATAACGCAAAAAGCCGATTTTGTCCAGAATTTTCTTAAAGCCGATCCGCTCCACAATGATGAAAAATCCGTGCAGCGCGCCCCATGCGATAAACGCTGTCGTCGCGCCATGCCATAACCCGGTCGCAAAAAAGACGATCGCCAGATTCAAATATGTCCGAGCCTTTCCTTTCCGGTTTCCGCCAAGCGGTATGTAGAGGTAATCCCTAAACCAGCTGCTCAGGGAAATATGCCATCTGCGCCAGAACTCCTGAATCGAACCGGACAGGTATGGATAATTAAAGTTTTCACAAATATCGAATCCGAACATTTTGCCCAGACCGATGGCCATATCCGTGAAACCGGAAAAATCATAGTAAATCTGAATCGCATACAGAATCGCCGCGCACCACACCATAACGCCCGTAACATTTGTAATGTCCTGCGCATAGATCTTATCTACACTTGCGCCGACAATGTTTGCGACCAGCACCTTTTTACCAAGTCCATAGGCAAAGCGCCGGATTCCCTCCGCTGTCTTTTCCACGGTTTCCTGTCTGTTTGTCAGCTGCGGGGCAAAATCGCGATACCGCGCAATCGGTCCGACTGAAATTTTTGGAAAAAAGGACAGATACAGTGCCATATTGAGCGGATTTTTCTCCGCCTCATAATGACCGCGGTATAAATCCATCAGATACGAAATCGCTCCGAACGTAAAAAACGAAATACCAATCGGAAGCGGGATATTGCGCATCTCATGCTCGCTTCCCGTCAGCCGGTTCACAATCCGCAAAAAGAAGTCAAAATATTTATAATACCCAAGAATCCCCAGGTTTACCAAAATGCCCGCCGCCAGAACGGCTTTCGCCGCCACGCTTTCATCCCGCTGACATCCAAGCAGCAGTCCGATACCGTAATTTGCCGCAATCGAAACAAGTAAAAGGACAATATAAACCGGATCGCCCCACGCATAAAACACAAGACTTGCCAAAAGCAGCAGGATATTTTTCAGCGCTGTTTTGCGCACGCACAGCCTGTCCAACACAAATACAACCGGCAAAAAAGCCGTCAGAAAAATCATGGAATTGATACTCATTCAAAAACTCCGATCTTATTCGCTGCCCGCAGCACCCTTGGAACAGCAATCTGATAATCAGTCATCCCGCGACGGATACTGTTGTCCTGATATCAGAGGCAAAAGAGTTTTTGATCCTGATATCTTTTTTATTGTAGCATACATTTCCTTAAATAGGTAGGGGAATCTGAGGTTCTCTTTCCTGAAGCATCTGCAAAGTTACAGTTCACACACGCCATTCGCAGAAACGAATCTGCGATACTTTCCGCTGCTTCGCAGTCATTTTTGTTCATTTGAAACTCTCCAGGAATGCTTCGCAGCCCTCCACGATGTCCCGGTACGCGGTTTCGAAATCCCCGGAGTACCACGGATCGTCAATATCGCGCGGATGCTTTGAGTAATCCAGCAGCCGATGGATTTTATGCTCCGGGTCTCCGCCAACGATTCGAAGCATATTTTGAATATTATACTGCTCCGCTGCCAGCAGATAATCATAATATTCGTAATCCTGCTTCGTCATCTGGCGTGCCCGCTTCCCGGACGGGTCAATGCCATGCTCCCGCAGCTTCCGCACCGCCGGCGGATAGACCGGATTGCCGATTTCCTCCCGACTTGTCGCAGCCGATGCGATTTCAAACTGATCCGCTATGCCGCGTTTTGCAACCATGTCCCGGAGGATGAACTCGGACATAGGGGAACGGCAGATATTGCCGTGGCAGATGAATAGTATTTTTATCATCTTTTTATATCTCCATTTAAGTCTTGTATTTCTTCTCAAACACTTGATATTTCAGGGTTTTCCGACTTTTGAATTTTCCTTTCTTTTTAAGGTATCTTCTCAAATCTTCTCGTATTTTCTTATGTTTTTCCCTGCAATCTTGGTAAATCCGTTGGTAAAGCAAGCGTCCTTACCAACGGGCTTTTTTAACTATTCGCTATCCGATATACTTCTTCCTTTGCATCATCAAAATTCACATGGGTGTAAGTGTTCAAGGTTACACTGATGTCTGCGTGACCCATGATATACTGCAAGGTTTTCGGATTCATCCCGGATTTTGCCATATTAGAGCAAAAGGTGTGCCTGCATACATGAGGGGTAACTTTCGGCATCTGGATACGGTAAATTTTATTGTATTTCTGAATGATATGCTCCAGATACTTCTCCCAATGAAGGGCAACCATCGGCATATCGTTTTTATCCAGAAACAAAAATCCGGCATATCCTTCCACCATCGGCTCAACCTTTGGCGTCTTTCGGTTGGCAATGATTCTGCGAAAACACGCTGCAACAGTTTCTGTCATCGGTACATATCGAATACCTTTGTCTGTTTTCGGTTCTTCGATCACATACTGCATCTGTGCAGTACGCTGTAACTGATGGTCTACCTTGATACGCATTTCTCCAAACTCGATTTCTGAAACCGTCAGCCCACAGAACTCTGAGATACGAAGCCCTGTGTGAAAAAGAATATAGATTGCATCATAGTATCTGCTGAAATGCTTATCTTCCTGAATAAACTTCAGCAAATCTCTCTGCTGCTTTCGGGTAATCGCTTCTCTGGTAACAGAATCATTGACAATGACGGATGCAAGCTCAAATTCAAATGGATTTTTACGAAGCAGGTCATCATCGACTGCCATCTGAAATGCCGGTCTTAGAACTCCCCGGATAGAATGAATGGAACTGTATCCCCGTCCATCAATCTGCTGGAGCTTAATCAACCATGCCTTTGCATCTGACAAACGCACCTTATCAATTCGCAGATTCCCAAAACTCTCTTTTTTCAGCATATTGATGACCGTTTTATATCCGGCAACCGTATTGTGACGAACTCCTGTTTTCAATGAAACATACTTTTCTACCAGTTCCAAAACAGTATAGTTGCCACCGTTGGTTACGATACGGTCAAACAAATCCGCTTCAATCTGTTTTTCTTTCTCACGCAGGGAAGGCTCCCGCTTCTTCCCTTTTGGCATTGGGTCATTCTTGTCCAAACGCCAACTGTATACATTTTTCTCTTTTCCGTCCTCATCAATATAGCGGAACCGATACCTCCCATCTTTACGCTGGTACTCGCCCTCTCGCAAAATCCGATTACGGTTATCTCGTCTTTTCTCACTCATCGTGAACTCTCCTTTCAAAAAAGAGAGCCAGACTTGCGCTCTTATCATAGCACAAATCCAGCTCTCCGCATAGTTATATCATGTGAAATCGGTAAATCTGTCAGCTCTGTTTACACAGCAGTAGCCTGATCCAGATACCTCTCAAATTTCTCACGCTTAATGAGGGCACGATTGCCGTTCATCACATAAAAATCCTCATTGGGATGTGTGTCAATAAGCGTTCTCAATTTTCCTTCGCCGATATGATAATATCTGGCTGCTTCCTCAATGGTAAGCGTATATCTACGCCACACCGGAATATCCGAGTAATTTT
>ENA-ORTW01000329-ORTW01000329.1-human-gut-metagenome-genome-assembly--contig:-NODE-329-length-69048-cov-5.013770_pt1 | contig 69048 bp, 70 predicted proteins | sample MGYA00242072_ERZ509193 | MGnify/ENA primary metagenome ERZ509193 (study PRJEB26280, sample SAMEA2338813) | human gut metagenome | biome: human gut; feature: human-associated habitat; material: faeces... | reverse complement strand
ATGAAAAAATAAAAAGAATGGAAAAAGGACCATTAGTAAGTAAAAGTAAAGAATTGCCAATAGTGCCACCAGGGGCTAATATAAATTAACCGGGATATGGTAAAGGGCAAGTAATTGCAATTGATGTACATTTTCCAAAATACAAAGCAAAGAGTATTAGATTTCTGTAATTTAAATGGGATATCAGATGAGCTTAATTTATGTAATAACGGAAAAAAGATATTACATGAAAGATTTGGAGAAAGTGAGATTTGTTCATATATTGTTGCATTAAAAAACAGTATTATATCTCTAAGTTATCCAAAAGCATTTAATGATGCAAATGTAACAGTATTATAGACGGTAAAAACGATGATAAGAAGGGGAAAATAATGAATTTTAAACCAGATGAAAAAAATATTAGAAGTTTGTTGAAGTCTAGTTGTCAATTTATTATTCCGAGGTTTCAACGAGAATATTCATGGGATAAGAAAAATTATCAAGAGTTTTTCGAAGACATGATAAATAATCTTGTTGTTGATGAGGGGACTATAAAAGATGATCAATATTTTTTGGGAACTATGCTTTTTGTAGGAAATTTTACAGAAAAGCCTGATAAGCCCATAGAAGTAGTTGATGGTCAACAAAGATTAACAACTATAACCATTTTGTTTTCTGTTCTTTCGGATCGATTTAGAGAACTGGGAGAAGATACATTAAGTAAACAATTGTTCAATTACATAATGACAACAGATGACGATGGAAATGAAGTACGTGTGTTACAAAGCAAAAGCAGTTATCCATATTTTGTCTATTATATACAGGATAGAGAAAAAACTATAAATACGTCACCAAATACGGAAGAAGAAAATTGTATAAAAGAAACATATGAATATTTTTTACAGCAAACATCAGAAAATGCATTAAAGAAACTTTTAAAGAAGCGTATGGGAGATGATACAGTTCAATCATTTTCGCACATTGAAATTTTGAAGGCCTTACGTGATCAAGTGCTGGGATGCACTTTTATATCTATTGCAGCAGCAGACAAAGATCAAGCAAACAAAATATTTGCCATATTGAATGCAAAGGGTAAAAGACTGGCATATATCGATTTGATAAAAAATAAAATCTTTGAGGAACTGAAAGACGGTGTTGATGGGACATTTGCAGAGGAGAGCTGGGATGAGATAAAGAAATTATTGAATTCCGGGGCAGAAACGGTTGGTATGGCTACATTTTTTAGACATTACTGGATATCTAAATATAAACGTTGTAATGCAAGTGTACTATATGATAGTTTTAATAAAACAATTGCAAAGAAAAAAGATAAATATAAGGAGTTTTTACGAGATCTTGTTAATAATGCCAAGAATTATGTTAAAATAATCAATCCGAGTAGAGAGGATTATAATAATCGGAAAGAATATTTCTGGTTAGTGCAATCGTTATCTACAATGAATAAAACATTTAATGTTGTTCAAATAAGAATTGCATTACTTGCACTTTATGATGTTAAAGAACGGAAGTTGATATCAACAGCTCAGTTTAAAAAGGCAATAATAACAATGGAAAATTTTCATTTTGCATTTACAGCAATTTGTTCTATGAGAACAAATAATTTGGAAGCCATATATTCTAGATTTGCTATCGATTTACGAAAATGTACTAATAAACAAGAGACAAGTAAAGTAATTGAAGAAAAACTCATTACACCATTAGAAAAGTTATATCCTAAATACAATTTATTTAAGGCAGGATTTGGAGAGTTAATTTATTCTAAAAAAGATTTGCCAATAAATGTAAAAACTAAGTATGCAGTATATAAATTAAATTGCTATTTTTGTGGCAAAGAAATATTTGAAGATGATGGAAGTATCGAACACATTGTATCCGAGACTGCAGGAGGAACGGCATTAAATATTGGAAATTTGATTTTATTAGAACAGGGATTGAATCGCGAGGCCGGAGAAAAAGATTATTTGGACAAAATGTGCTATTATAAAAAATCGAAATATGATTGGATCCAAAAATTTGTTAAAGAAAATGATGCTTGGTCAGAAGAAAAGATACGAGATAGAGCGGAAAAATTAGCGGATATATATTATAAAAATATACTTGAGAGAACAGTGCCAGAAGAGAAAGCACAATCAGCGAATAGTGAAAAAAGTAGTATGATAACACCAGGATAACAAAATCCCCCAAAACCATACGGACACAACGGAAAATCCGGAGTTTCCCCCACGAATCAAACGAAAAACCACCATTTGCACACCGCAATATACCGGTCTGATATCGTGGAATTCATGTGTATTTTCAACTAGATGGTAAACATTATCCTATCGAGATACAATATAATACTTACTATGATAGACAGTTTAATAATTGGCTTCATAAATATGTTTACAAAAGGAATTATGCACAAGAGTTAGGATTAGAGTTGCGGAAAATGTATGAAGGTGCTAAAATTATGACCGAACAGGATTTTAAGGAGGCGATGAAATATGTGTTATTTGGTTGCTAAAAAGATAGATAATGTTGGAAGTGTTGCATTACGGACGACACATGGAAAACATCTCTCACAATTTAAAAGGGAGATAGAAAGAGAAGTAGGGTATGACAAGATCCAACTCGTTACAATTAGCAGACCATCAGCTTATGGGGAATATGAGCCGTATCATTTTGTTGATTCAGAAAGAGAGTTTGCGGAAGCGGTCGTGCAGATGTAAAGTTTGGAGAAAAATGTTACCCGGTAGAGTGCTTGCACTCTGCCGGGTATTTTTGCATTGTTGATTGTGTAGCACTCTATATATCAAGTAGCGTTGAAAAGACTTCACGAACATGCTCCAAATAGCTTTCCGACACAGGGTAAATAGAATTGTCGGAAAGTGTGATGTCTTTATTGGTTAATCGCATAACTTTATTCATATTGACAATAACTGTTCGATGGCAACGGACAAATTCTTTAGGTAGTTGATTTTGTAGATTTTTTAATGTGATTTTTTGACGAAAAAAACCCTGATTATCATTGGGTTGGGTTATTATATCTACATAGTGCCGAAAAGAGGTAAATGCCAATATTTTGTTGTATGGTATTTTTATTGTTTCAGTTTTTGTTTTGTACACGTGATAAGATCCCTGCATGTTTCTCAAAATGGGTTTCATACATTGTTCAAGTTTGTTCTGGCTAATTGGCTTTAACAAATAATCCAAAGCCTGAACATGATACCCGTCAAAGACATATTCGGAAAAAGCAGTCAGGAAAATGATATTGCCGCAAAATCCATCCTTTCGTAATTGCTTTGCAATGTCCATTCCATTTGCTGATCCTAATTCAATGTCAATAAAAAAAAGTTCGTCTTCGTCATATTCTTTTTCTGAAAAATCCTTGTCATTAAAATAGTGACGTATAGATGTGGAAATATTATTTTGTTTACCCCACTTTTCCAGCAATTGTTTTAATTGCGCAGCATGAGTTGCTTCATCTTCTAAAATTGTTACATTTAATTTCATAATAATTTACCCCTCTCTGTAAGTAATGGAATATATATATCAACAGTAAAAGAATCTTTTTCGGCTGTTATATTGCAAAAACCTGAATTTCTTTCGACAATTTCTCTAACATTTGTCAAACCTTTACCATGATTTTTTTGATCTGTTTTTGTGCTGTCCAGTTGACCATTAAGCTTGTATTGATAGTTTCCAGAGGAACTATTCTCCACATGGATATGATACATGCTCCGCTGTGGTTTAAGAAAAACCTTGATTTGAGGATGGGTATCCGTCTTTCGTTCTATCTTGGTACAGGCCTCTATTGAATTGTCCAGAAGATTGCCTAAAATCCCCGTGATTTCAATATCATTGATAGGAAAATGCTCAGGGAGAATAACAGAATACATAAACGATATATGCTCTGACTGTGCAATCCCATATTTGTCGGTTAAAATTGCATCAATGACAGGATGACCTGTACTTACAATTGGGAAAGATTGTGGGAGGGACTCGCGTTGCTCGGATACATATTGGCTGAGTTGGTGATAGGATTTTGCCTTGATTAGTTCATGGATCACGGATAAATGGTTCGAGTAGTCGTGTTTCCATTTTTGCAGACTTTTTGCGGATTGGAGAATAGTTTTGTTTCGTTCCTTATTTGTTTCATACATATGTATTTGTTCTGCCAATTTAATGTTTTCTTGATAGGTTTTACTGATAATTTGGATTAGAAATAACATAGCGAGGAAAACAAAAAGAATGAAAATGCTGATGCTGTTAAGTTGTATCCGGTATTTCATAGGTAACTTGTCAGTATCAAGTTCGACGATTATATTCAAGAAAAACGTGGACACAAATAAGGCAATAACAGTAGTTATTACTACAAAAACATCAAATTTTTTTGGTAAAGAAGAAATATCATTCAGGATATGCAAGAAAGCAATCATGAAAAGGAATATAAATAACAAAAACAGCAGGGTTGATACGATACGATTATCACCTAAAAAGTCAAAGGAAGAAAGGTTACTGGCAGAAACGATAAGTGCAATCGTATATGTAATCTGATCTGCGAATATACTCATAAAACTCGGAAGGCAGCAGGTAAAAGTTTTTTCAGAGAATGTATTTCTAAAACATAGAAATATAAATATCATTCGAAAAAGAAAAAGAGCCAGCAGAGTTGTAGTAGTGTTAATTTGATGAAAATTGCAGTAAGAAACTAAGATACTTGAAAAAAGCACAAAACCAGTAAACATTGCTATATAATACTTAGGATTTCTTAATGTGAGACGATGAAACAGTAAATAAGCAACAATCGTATTTTCTATGAGGTTTACAAATATCTCCCAAAGATAAATTGACAACATAAGGCCTCCCAATATAATGTCACTAAAATAACTCGAATTTTATTTTATCATAATAAGGACAAGATATCAAACTACGCATATTGAGAATTCGGGAACGGATAGGGGGGATTCGTGCACGATGTATTGATGTAGAATAAAAACAAATATAGTATTATTTGTAGAAGTAAGCACAGTTTGCTTATTATGAACCTTATCGATAGGAGGCTTTATCATGATAGATATAATCAGGCTGAAACAACGGGAAGCAGTGTTACGATTACTTTTTCAGAATGCACACAAGGATGTCGAAAAGCCGTTGCATGCACAAAAGAATGTGGTTGCGAAACGGGATTGCTTAACGATTAGTTCGGAAGCGATGGAAATTCAAAAGACAGCTCAGATTTACGGTCAGTCGGAGAATATTAAATTTGACCAGACTGTTGATATTGCGTCATATTTTGAAGCTGCAAGAGAGGCTAACCAGAAAACACTTGAGAATGCGGGTGATGAGATTACGCGTTCCGGGCAGAAATATCCTTATGTGTCATCAGGTGAAGTGTGCTATCAAATACTTACAGATAAATATGGTAAATTGATAGAAGAAGCAAAAAAGCATGATGACCCGGAACTTTATATTGAGAGAAAGTATTATGATCCTGCCTGTCCGTGGTTTACATCCGATTTAACCAGGGAAGAAAGAAGTATTGGGTATCGAAATGAAATGTCCATGTTAAAAAGAGGAAAAGTGGCAGGTGCGAATATGTTTGACTCAGTATTTCGGATAAACAATTTGACGCTTGAATATGATGAAATAAATGCTTCTCAAATTTCTTACTATAGACAGTTGTGTGATGCACAGCTCAATTTTATTTTTTCAAAAAATAAAATTGAAGTAGGAGAAGCCTCACAGTACATTTTTCGGGTAGATCCTTACAGTTATTACATTTCCGTGGATTGTGAGGATGCTGCAATCAAGGGGAAAATGGAATCTGTACTAAATCAAGGGGAAAACGGAAAGCATCTTTGGCAGCAAATTAACTGGTTTTCGGAGCAGGATGGTGCTCATAGTACTCAGATAAGTAATAAATTGAGTATTGACAAAACTTGGGCTTATAGAGAGGTGTACAGATACACAGGTTATCAATTGCATGAGTTAAAGGAAGAGAATGGCACATATTACACAGAAGATGGGACAGATATAAAAACGGTGATCCGTGAGGAAGTATGGAAAGATCCAATTTTTCCGTATGAGGCAAAAGAGGATTATGCACAGGCTGTCTGTGGCTGTATTCAGGAAGTGGCAGAGTGGGGCTGGCAAAATGTGCCGGATATGGTGTTATCTATTGGATACTCATCTGCTGGTTTACATGATCTGGGGCAGGATATTTCTTTTGATTATGGAAGTGAGTGGTATAAACAATATCTGGATAATTATCAATATTCCGTGTTGGCAACATATTGAAGGATCATTAATTAAAAAAAGTTTAAATTTCTGAGGGAAGCCAATACATCACAGTCCGTAATCGACATGATAGATTTCGTGCACTAAAAAGGGGTGTTCGTGCGCTGGGTGTTAACAGAGGAGAAAGATCTGCCGAAATAGACATTGGTGACTAATATATGTGAGGTCATGGAATTTGTTGAAAAGGAGGATACAACAGTGGAAATAAGCATGGGGATTTCTATACCATCAGTAAATAATTCAATTGTTAGTTATGAACAGTCGCAATTTACAAATGTAAAAAATAAAGGGGGGAAAACGGTAGATTCTTCAAAGAAAGCGGGAAAGCACTGGTGGCAATGCAGCGAAAAAGAAAGTAAGTTGTTGCAATGCCGTGTCAAAGACAGTGATCAGCGCAAAGAGTATCTTACTGCCTTTTATCAGGGACAGATTTCTGATGTTGAATTGGACACGGCAATATCAAATACGATACGTAATGCATATGAAGAAGCCGTTTCTGGCGGCTGGCTGGATAAAGATGACGAGAAAGAATTTTTAAATACAATGTATTGTGATTTAACAATAGAAGCGGTGCAGGATGCCGTGTCTAGTAACATTGTTGAAGGTAGGGCACTTAATCGGCAAAATGCAGTAAATGTGCAGGATAGTAAGTTTGTGTATTATAATGCAAAATTTTATCATTCCTGTGAGAAGGTAAAGGAGGTTCTCAGAGATTGTTTAGATAGGTTTTCAGAGGAACTGGGAATTGAGAATCTTGACAAAGAAAAGTATTTATCCGAAAACGTGAAAAATGGTGATGATTTTAATGCGGTTTGGAGTGGAAGTTATGAAAGTTGGAATGGGCATTACAATCATTGTGAGATGATAAATACGGAAGCTGTACCTCCAGAGGAATTTTCCTTTTATTATCAAGTGGAGTATTCTGATATCCATAAAAATTTTAAAGAGTACGATTATGAAGAACGACACTATCTGCTCGTTAATGGAGAGACTTCTGTTGTTAAAGAAGAATTCAGAATGACAGATGATACGATGTTGAATCGAAAACCTTTTAATAATCTTTTAGATTATATAAAAAGTAAATATTTAGAACAGGATCATTTGTGGAAAGAACTGCATTATTTGAAAAATTTTAAAATGTATTCTTTGCTATATAACTAGATGTTGGTTTGCAAGAAATGTGAACGGTAAGTTTTCGAAAGGACATGATGCATATGGTACTGCATTGTGCTAGTAAGAAAGCCTGAAAAAAATTGATTTGTGTGATAATGCCTGGGTGCAAGATTGCTTGCATCCAGGCGTTTTTTTGTTAGATGAGACTGGGGGAAAATATATGGCGGGTAAAAAATTCTGTACCTACTTTTTATGTATCAGATAAAAAGTCTTCAAAGAAATCTACTGCAGAAAGGAAAAAAATAGTGCCAAGGATTAATTATTTATTAGAAAAATGAGGAAGGGGGAGATGGAAATAAGAAGAAAATGGATTCAATAGGTAATTTTTATTGGAACAATAGATGGTTTAAAGTTCAAATCAGAAGTAATAAAATAAAAAAGCAAAAACAAATACGATTAAGGAGGGGATTTGATGTGTCTGATGGAGATGAAATGAAGCATTATTTGTTAAAAGAGATTTGCCAGCATATAAGTAAAAAATACAATAAAGATATAGATACAATTAGTTATGAAACATCAATTTGTGAAAGTGATGGATTGGCATTATCCTCAATTGATGTTATCGATATTATAATTGATTTAGAAGAAAAGTATAACATAAGATATGATTTTAAAAGGAACATTAGGAATGTAGAGGATTTAGTTAAAATTGTTCAAGAAGGACTAGCCTCAAATTCCTGATATATTACAAAAAGAAAAACAGAAAGGAGGTGAGATTATGAAAAAAAACCAAAATATGAAGCCAACAATATTTGTGCTTGTTAAAGGTACTGCTGTAGCCCCTAAGAAGGTTGTAGAAGTAATGGCACAGGATTTATGTAAATCTGAACTGGTTTCACCGTTAGATGCATGTACATGTACAGGTAATTGTACAAGCAAATGCTAGCATGATTTGATGCTAATAGTTGGCACATCTCATTGAGTATGATGATGTGCCTTATTTAAAATAAAAAACTTTTGAAAAAAAGAGGTGTAATTGATGAGAAAAATAAAACCAAGTCACTACAATATTATAGTGACAAATACTCAGGGAAAAACGACATTATATAATTCAATTTCGAAGGCATATATAGAGATTGATGAATCACTTTTAGATGCTGATAATTTAAGTATGAAAAAAATACTAGAATTAGATGAAGTGGATGACATTCAATTACTTAGTAAATTGGGATTTTTGATTAATGAAGATGAAGATGAATTGGAACAAATAGAATATGTTTATAATAAATATTATTTTAACGGCACATCATTAAATATTATTTTAACGCCAACTCTAGCGTGTAATTTTAAATGTCCGTATTGTTTTGAGTCAGGATTTGAATCCAGATGGGAATGTAAAGAGGATTATTTTGAGGTATTAAAGAAGTATGCGGATAAATATTTTTCGTTGTATAATTCAATAGAAATTAGTCTGTTTGGTGGTGAACCATTACTTTGTAAAGAAGCTATTTTTAGTTTTTTAAACTATATTGAAGAGAAAAAATTATGTAAAAATCTTACGATTTCAATTACAACGAATGGTGCATTGATTGACAATTATGTAATTAATAACCTCAATAAATTTCATTGTCGTGCTATACAGATCACGATTGATGGAACTGAAGAAAAACACAATTTAAACAGAATCTTTAAAGACAATACAAAAACATTTAGATTGTTGATTGAAAAAATCAAATTGCTCGTAAAAGAATTGGATATAAATACAAAAATTATTTTAAGACTTAATTTGAAGGATGTTTTGCCTAAAGAGGTTAAAAATACATTGGAATTCTTCTCAAGGGAAGAACGGAAGCGTATTTCGTTGTTATTTAGACCTATTTACCAAACTAATGATTATCAGGAACAGAATTCGTCAAAACTTTCGGATTTGAATGAATATTATAAGTTGGGGAAAAATTTGGGATTCTCAATTGTTAAAAATAATTATTTCTACAAGACATGTGAAGCTTGTGGTGATGATAATTTTTTCTATTTAATGCCAGACCTTTCAATGTGGAAGTGTATAAATGATTTATCGTTTAATAAGGCAAGGATTGGTAAAATTAACGAAAAAGGAGAAATTAAAATTAATGCAAGTAATTTAATGTATTGGAATAAATTGGCAAATTGTTTCAGTAACTCTAAGTGTCGAGAATGTAAGTTGTTGCCGGATTGTTATGGAGGATGTATTTTATATTATGCAAAAAATAAAGAAAGGTTATGTAAAGAATTTTCTATGTCATCGTTACCATATTTGTATGAAGATGAATTATAAATAATTACAATTTATGAGTTAAACAATAAAGAAAGTCATTTTAAGATTAATTGCTTTGTGATTGAAAAAGATAAGTAAAAAACATTAGTATTGTAATGTGAGGAGAACGGACATTGAGAAAAATAAGCTATCATTTGTTTACGGGGAAAAATAACGAAAAATATGTTTTTGACTTTAATAAAATCGTACCAATACATATTAATGAAAATATGTATTCAGTTTTATTAAAGTTAGAAAAAGAAGCTGCCGAAGGGATGATTAATGAAAGAAAAATAAGAGAAAATCTTGGCGCTTATCCTGAATTGATTAACATTATTGATGAAGGATTATTGTTCACTGACAATGCCGATAAAAAGGAAGAATCTATACAAGAACAATATTGTTTTTCTTTTGCGCCAATTTATGCGTGCAATCTTTCATGTAAATATTGTTTTTCCAACAGAAAAAAAGAAGTAAAATATATGCCGATAGACATTATAGAAAAAACATTATTATTTTTTTTTGAGACTTTTAAGTTTACAAATTATAGAATAGATTTTGTGAGTGGGGGAGAGCCTTTATTTGATAAGCAACATTTTAAAGCGTGCATAAATAGGATAAATGAAGTTAATGCAAAATATAATAAAAAATGTGTATATTGGTTGGTTACAAATTCTATTAATCTTGATGAAGATATCCTAGATTTTTTAGACGCAAACAATTTTCAAATGGGAATTAGTATTGATGGACCGCAGGAAGTTCATAATCACTGCAGAAAAACAATTGAGGGTAAAGATACATACTTAGATGTGATCAAACAAATTCGGATGATAATAAATAATGCTAGGATATCACGGCGTATTAAAAATATATGGGCTTTATCTGTAATAACATCAAAAACTAAATCGTTAGATGCTATCATTGAGCATCATAATCAAGAAAAAATTAAGAATATGCAAATGAAGGTTGTTAGAACCAATAATAGGAATTATAAGCCTGATTATATTTATTTGAAGAATTTATATAGTAATTTACTGGACTATTTAAAGCTATTGTTGGGTGAAAATAATATTGAAAAATTTTGTTCCATAATGAATATGAATGATTATTTTGGAAAGTTTTTTTGCAGGATTATGCTTCATATTTCGGTAAATCGAAGATGTAATGCTGGAAAAAGTAGATTTAGTATTTCACCTGAAGGTCAGATTTTTGCATGTGATAGTTTTGTTGGAATTGATGAATTTTGTCTTGGAAGTATTTTTGAAGGATTTAATGATCAATATTTAATTTTTCAGAGTCATGAAGTAAATAAATGCAATCCGTGCAATAAGTGTTGGGCCAAAAAAGTATGTGGTGGGGATTGCATGCATAACTCATATAAAACAAATAAAAATATAGCTGTTCCTGATCCAGACATATGTAAGCTGAATTTGTTTTTAATTGAGCAAATAATAGAACTCATTCTTACTATGGCAAGTGAATATCCTGAGTTTTCTAAAAGAGTATATAGTATTATTTTACAAAGATTTTTGCTATCCGAGGTGTAAAAATGTGGACAAAGATTATCGAATTTATTCTTACGAAAATAGCAGTAAGAAATTTTGAAATAGGAAATTCTCAGATAGCTATTGATTTATTTGAAAAGCTTTCTGGTTCTGAGAAAAAATCTAATTTTGTGTATTTAGGGTTGGCGTATTATATGGAGGGAAATTATTACAAGGCATATAGAAATTTTAAATTGTGTGTTGATATGGGGACAGCTGAATCAAAAAATGCATATGACTGGATTGTACATTTGGATTTAGAAAATTTTGAAAAAGTTGATTTATATGAATTACCCCAGATGAATATACATTTTATGGAAAAATTCGCGAAAAGAGAAAAATATAGTTTTATTCAAAAAAACTTAGAGGCATATGAGTATATTAATTCAAACATTAATGTTAAATTTAAAAAGAAGATAGATGTTTTCGTATATAGAAGTAATAATGATAATATTGGTAACAGACTTAGTTTTGCAAATCCACCATTATTGACCATACACACGCAGTTTAAACATACGAAGGGACATGAATTGGCTCATCTTTTTGTAAATAACATATATGAAGGTGTCAATAGTAAGAATAGATTTATAGATGAAGGATTTGCTGAGTATTTTAATGAGCAACAAATTTATGATGAAACTAAAATACATGATGTTTTAGAAGGAGCAAATGTCAATATTTATTGTTATTGGAATAATTTTGAACAATACTCACCAGATTTTTCATATCAAGTGGCAGGTTGTTTTGTGGGATTTTTTATATATAAAATGGGGATTGAAAAATCTCAATTGCTTATGAGAAATCAAGAATATAAGGCGGCCCGAAAAGTATACAGGAAGCAACTAGATGATATTATATCACAATTTGAAAGCTTAACTAAGTGATTTAATTGAGATATTGCTTTAAGTAGTAGTAATAACAAAACTCATATTGCTGGCAAAATTAAAGAAAAACGATGATATCTTTATTAAAATATGATAAAATTACTATGTAGCCTTGCACCAAGTTACATAAAATATTTGAGACTATAGGGGACGATTTAAGGCATAGTTATAATTAATGCCGTTAGCTAAAAACGGTGGAATGGAGAGTAGTATGAAAAACAAAAATGAGATTATATATGTATTGAAAGAAACATGGAAATATGATAAAAAGGTTTTTATTTTTATGTTGGCGTATACTGTTTGTGATTTTGCGATTCCATATATTTACATATTACTACCGTATTTTGTGATTAATGATTATATTGAGCGGCAGCAGTCTGTCCAAATTTTATTGGGCAAAACAGTGATTATGATTGTAGGCTTGCTTTTATTGGGATATATTAAAGATTATGCAAGAAAAGAATTTTGGCCACGTGTGATAAATGTAAGAAAACAATTTATTCATCAATTGGATGATGTAGTAATGAGGATGGAATATGTTAAGACAGAAAATCCTCAAATATTAGATAAGGTAGAAAAAGCTTCAGAGGCGTTAGCGAGTAATGAGCAAGGCGTCGAAGGTATTTTAAATCGTATTTTTCGGGTTGGGGGAAGTCTTATTGGATTTTTGGTTTATTCGTATATTGTAATTAAATTATCAATAGTGATTCATGTGTGGCTATTAATAAGTGGCGTATTAGTTTACAATCTAACACGGGGATTTGATAAAAAGAAATATGATTGTTATTCTGAATTATATTCATCTGGGCGAAAATTGAAGTATTTGTATAACATTAGTTCGGAAAAGAAATATGCTAAAGAGATACGCAGTTATGGACTATGGTCATGGATTGTTGGGAAACGAACTGTGTTAATGAAGGAAAGAGATGCCATACTTAACAAACTTGAAGGGAAAAAATTATGTTTGGTGGGAATTCGTGCGTTGGACTTTTTGTTAAAAAATATAATCATATATGCATATATAGTTTATAGCGTAATAAATGGGACGATTTCATTAGCAGAGTTTACTTTGTACAGTTCTGCATTGTTAGCATTATCCGAGGCGTTTGGAAGAATATTACAAAGTATTACAGAATTAAAAGAACAAAGCAGGTATGTTAGGGATTTTATGGATTTTGTGCAAAGTAATTCAACTTCAGGCGAAAATATAATTAAGAATAGTAAAGATTATTTAGTTAATAACATAAGATTTCAGGATGTGAGTTTTATCTACCCGGAATCGTCAAAGAAAATATTAGATAGAGTTACATTTGAAATAAAAAAGGGAGAAAAAATAGCATTAGTTGGTAAAAATGGAGCAGGGAAAACTACATTAGTTAAACTTTTAACAGGACTGTATACTTCGACAGAGGGGGATATCTTTATTAATAACAAGCCTGTTCAACAATATGGAGAGGATTATTTTAAGATGTTTTCCGTTGTTTTTCAGGAATCAAAAATACTTGCGTTTTCAATTAAAGAAAATATAGCACTAAATAGTAATGATGGGAAAGACATTGAAGTAAAACAGGTTTTAGATCAAGTTGGACTGAAAAGATTATATAAGAATGGTATTGAAGTAAATATGTTGAAGGATTTAGATGAACAGGGAATTGAATTATCAGGGGGTGAGCTGCAGAGATTTATTACTGCAAGGGCAATTTTCAAAAATGCACCAATTATAGTGTTTGATGAACCGACAGCAGCATTAGATCCAATTGCCGAGGATAAATTGTACAATAACTTTGCATCTATCACTGATGGTAAAATTGTTATATTTATATCACATAGATTAGCAAGCACTAGATTTTGCGATAGAATAATGTTTATCGATGAAGGAAGGATTACAGAGATGGGAACGCATAGTGAGCTTCTTGAATTAAATGGCAATTATGCGGAGTTATTTAACAAGCAAGCAAAGTATTATGTATAATATAAGGAGAATTATAGATGGTGAGAAAAATAAAAAACAGATTGAGGATCAATTGTAAAACAATAATTTACATATTAAGTATTGCATTTGAGTTTAACCGGGGATTTATTTTTGTGTTTTTCCTAAATACGATTATTTCTTCAATAGCACCGTTTGTGTTAATTGTATTTCCAAAGTATTTGATAGATGAGTTGATGGGGGCTAGAAGAATTGGTTATTTATCGTTGATAGTAACATGTATTGTTGCTTTAAATTTCTTGTTGAAAATTATGATAGATATATTGAGTTGCAAAAGAGAAAAATATACGGATAGATTTAAGCAATATTTTAATTTTAAAATTGCCTATAAAATTTCGAAAATGGATTATGTTGATCTGGAAAAAAGCGATATTATGAAAATGAAAGAGAATGCAATTAGTGGAATTGATATGGCAGGGGGAATTGATGGACTAATTAATAGTATTCTCTCTATTATTACTAATTTATTAAGAGTAATAGGGTTAATCTATATATTGTTTATAGTTAATCCGATCTTGATTGTAATTCTTGGAATTTTGGTTATTGTAAATGGGAAAATTGATCAAAAGAAACAAAATACACAGTATGAATTTTGGACAAAAAATTCAGATAATAATAGGCGGCAATCTTATTTTTCGTCATTGGTGAGAGACTATTCTTTTGCGAAGGATATAAGATTGTTTGATATGTCTCATTTTTTGCTGAAAAAGTATAGACAAGCAGATGAAAAATCAAATGAGTTTTTAAAAAATGTAGCAAACTCAGAGTTCGAATTTTCAAGACTAAGTAATCTGTTGAATGGAGGGCAGATCTTTATAATATATGCTTTTATGCTGTATAAATTATTTGTAAATACTCAGTCTTTTACGGTTGGTAGCTTTATTATGTGTTCTAATGCGATAAAAGAATTTTCGGATACGCTAAATGAACTTGTACGAAGTCTAATGAGAATAGAATTTTCCTGCCAATATTTTGAAGAATTTCGACAATTTATGGATTTACCTTGCCAAATGAGAAAAGGGAAATTAAAGGTTGAAATTAAACCAGACTCTAAAATTGAATTTAAAGATGTTTGGTTTAAATATCCTGGAAGTGATGATTATGTAATAAGGGATTTGAATATTGTAGTATCGTGTAGCGACAAAATTGCAATAGTAGGTGAAAATGGTGCAGGAAAAACTACCTTTATAAAACTATTATTACGACTGTATAATCCAACTAAGGGAGTCATAAGAATTGATGGGGTGGACATAAAAGAAATAGATTATGAGTATTATATGTCTTTGTTTAGTACAGTTTTTCAAGACTATAGTATTTTTGCATTTTCTGTTTTGGAAAATATTGTGTTTGAAAATAATGATATGGATGATGAGAAAGTACAAACAATAAAGAAGATGAAAATTCTGGAAAAATACAGTCAGCTACCTAATGATCTTAAAACAATAGTGACAAAGGAGTTCGATGAAAGTGGAGTAAATTTTTCCGGTGGAGAATTACAAAATATTGCATTTGCGAGGGCTTTATATAAAGACAGTTCTATCTTTATTTTCGATGAGCCAACTGCTGCCATGGATGCAATTTCTGAAGAGAATATATATGGCATCATAAATGAGAGCATTAATAGAAAAATGGTATTGTTTATATCACATAGACTGGCAAGCTGTAAGTTCTGTGATAAAATCCTTGTCTTTGATGAAGGTCGGATTATACAAGAAGGAAATCATCAGAAATTGATGAATGGATTAGAGGGGAAATATAGAAGATTATTTGAAGCACAGGCGAAATATTATGTGAATGAATAAATTTTTTGGCTTGATAAATTGGAGTAAATAAATGAAAAGTGATACCAGAGGATTAAATATAAGAGATATAAAAAGGACAAATTGCTTTATTCCAGAATGTTTAGAACATGCATTGACATTATTTGAGGAAGAATACAATATTCCTATAAGTGCTGCATATATGGATGAATGGTATTTTGATATGAAGGAGGCAACTTATATTGGTACAAGTATAAAAATTAGAGATAATTTGTTTGAAAACTTATTGCGTTATAGTGGGGTGCAAATTAGTTGTGTGAATGTAACACAGAGGAAAGAAATATTAGAGGCTATAGAGAAAAATAATAGAGATGGATTTCCTACATTGATTCATTTAGATACTTATTTTTGTGAATGGGGGATGTTTTATAAAAAAATTCATTCAAGTCATGTTGTCATAGCAAGAGAGATTGATTATGAAGAGAGAAGAATTTTGATTGTGGATCCAGATTATTCAGAAAATGCTTTTTGGATCAAATTTTCTTTGGTGGATGTTGCGTCAAAATTTTATTACAATGTGGTAATAATCAAGAGATCTAAAATTACATATCGCGATCGTATAGAACTTTTGTGCAATAATTGTGAGAAAATTGAGAAATCTTTTGATAGGCTTGAAAAGTTTGCAACCTATTTTATGCAGAGTTTCAATCCTAAAGAGGAGTTTAGTTTCCCCAATGATATTGATTGTGTTTTGGAATCAGAACTTATATATAAAATTAGGCATGTAATAAAATGCAGGAATATGTTTGTAGTTTTTTTGGAAAAATGCCAGCCAGAAGTTTCATATTGTCGGGATATTATTGAGTTGTTATTAATATCTATGGGCAAATGGAATTCTATAATGAATATAATATTTAAGTCTGCAAGAACTCAATGGGATGCGGCATTTAATTATGAAATTTATGAAATAATTAAATCTATTATATCGGTAGAGAAAGAGGCATGTAGAATACTGTTAACAAAGGAGCCAGAAAAAAGAGTAATGGAAAATTCAGATATTATCTACAATGAATTGCAAAGCGTAACTATTCCGATAGATTTGTTTTGCAATAATAAGGGATTTTCAATTGGAGAAAATGATAAGGGGGCTGATTTAACTTCCGCGGGTGAATTTGTTAAGCTAAAACATCCATATGGTAGAATAAAATTTAATGGATTAGTATTTAAATCGTGCTTTCATAAAATGAAAGATAATATAGTTTGTAAAAAACAGGAGATAAAGTTTGATATAGATGCAAGAGTATATGGTATTGGATTTTTACTCTGTGCAGAATGGGGGGCGTGCGAAGATGCTGTTACAATAAAATTCTCTGAAACGAAACATGAAGTTTTCAAATTAGTTGCCAATGATATTTCACAAATTGATATGGAGAATACAATAGAAGTGGGGTGTTCGGTGTTGCAAACTGGAAAGATAGTAAATCATCATGTTTGTGTTACAGTTCAATGTGCTTATTTTTATGAACGGGAAAGGGTATATTCTGTAATATTGCCCAATAATCCTAATATTCATATATTATCCATTATTGCATTAGAGTAAGCGTGGTAAGACTATTTTAGGTTTTGCGTAAATTTAAAGATGATATAAGATTTTATTGGATATTCAAAGCAGAAACCAGATTTTCGTGTTCTCTGCTTTGACTTCGTTATATGGGTGTAATTGTTTAGGTCAAATAAAATTTAGTCTTAAAATTCTATATATTCTTGTGGCTCTTAAAAATATATTTCCGGTAACAGATGTTGTTCTGTTCTATTATCAGTTAACTTACGGATGGGTTAATCTTTTTGTGTTTAACATATTTAACTGATATTTGCTTACTATTTTCAGCCTGTAGGAGAAGTTCGCCTGGCAATATCAGATATGATTCCGTTACTGGCTATAAAATAACAAACAATGACTGATGGCATGGGATAAAACACCGATGAAATGGGGAATAATACCGAGCGGAGCTGTGCTGTTTACTGCTATCATTTAGGTAAAAGAAAAAGGAGCCTATAAGTATGAGTGACATAAATTTTGAAGATAAAGTTATTGGAGCAAATGTAAGGCGGTTTCGTGAGACATATGGGATAAGTCGAGATAACCTAGCGGAAATATTTCATGTATCTAATGATGGGGTGTATCGAATTGAAAGAGGTGAAACTGGATTGTCAAGTGCATATGCATATATACTAGCAAATGAATTGCATTGTGATATGAATTTCATATATGGAACAGCACCAGAACCGACACTTATTAACATGCCGGAAATAGAAGCACATATGGTTACACCAAAACAAATTGCAAATAGGTTAAGAATGTATGCAGATATATTGGATGAGTTAGAGGAATATAAGCGAAAGTGATAGTGAGTGTTAATGCGATTTTGGAGATGCTGGCAACATTAATATGTGTTAATTATTTATTTGATCAGAAATATAGCGTTACTATTTATGATACAGTATTTTTTACTGTAGAGGTCATATTGTTCGTGATTGGAAATAATTTCAATTTATCAAAGGGATTGTCTTTAGTTGGCTATATTGATATATATATTTATGAATTACTTAAATTTAAATGTTCATGGCGCAAAGCAACAGTGAATCTTGTGTTACTTTCAATTTTATGTGTGCTAGCACAAATAATTTGTTCGGTACCAGTATTTGCTATGGCGCAATATGTAGATATGAATATATTAGTTACTTTGGTTAATAGTTTAATGATTTTGATTTTTTTCTTGTTGGGGAAAAAACATGTAATTTCGAAGATATCCATAGTGGTTATGCGTAACAATCTACTGAGCAGTATAGCAACAGTAATTTGCTTTTTGGGAACAGTTTATTTGCTAGTTGTATATAAATTGGATGAATATTTGCGAATAACAGATTATATTGTGTTTGGGATGTTGACAATTTTGGTTGGTGTATTGATTATGAGTTGGCAAAGGGAAAAATATGAAAAAACGGTCAAGGAAAAAGAATTAGAATTGAGGGAAAATTATGATGAAGTATATAAGCAATTATTGGAATCTATGCGAAAAAAACAGCATGATTTTCACAATCATATAACGGCTATATATAGTCAGCATATGCTTACACAAGATTATAATACATTAGTTGAAATGCAGAAAAAATATTGTGAAGAAATAATGGCAGATAATCGGTATGCAAAACTGATTTCTTCTAATTCACCAATGGTAATAGCTTTTTTGTATTCAAAATTTATTGCTGCCGAGGGCGAGGGTTGTACGATTGATTACAATGTTCGAGTTGATAAATTGAAATGTCAAATTCCTCAGTATAAACTGGTGGAAATGTTAGGGATTCTTTTTGATAATGCTGTTGAATCAATTAAAACAAGTAAAAGAAGGAATATTTATGTGGAATTTTTGGAAATGGAGGATGTCGTAAAGTTAGCAATAAAAAATGATTCTAGACATTTTGAAAGACTGGAATTAATGTCATTTTTTGAGCAGGATTACACAACAAAGGGAAAAAATCGAGGAATAGGATTAACAAAAGTAAAAGATATAGTTATGCAATATGATGCAGGTTTAAATGTTTATTGTGAAATAGATCAGTCAGAAAAACTTGTTTTTGAAATTATCATAAATAAGTAGGGATTTAGGGTGTATAGGGTGGTTTGCACCACCCTACATTCAGTAATAAAAAAATAATAATTACTCTGAAGTTTTTTCAGGGTAAGGTTGTTCGCCAAAGAGCCATAAACTCATCTTAGTCCAGTGCATAATTCCGGCAAAAGCAATACATAAATTACAGACTTTATACAACCATGATTTGTTAATGTGTTTCATATTTGCCCCTCCTTCCTAATTTTTTTGCTAGAATCAGTTGAAATGATTGAAGCATAATTATCCAAAAACCAGTAGTAATGTATAAATTGGTTGGGATAACAAATATAGCACCAGCATAAATGATGATAATTATAAATGATTGTCGTTTGGATTTTTGTATTTGTATTTTATTTGGAAGTGGATGATAACAAGATACAATAGGTGCTAAGAGGTAGTTAACAATCACACATAGTAGGAGACCGATAAAATAAAGTGATTTTTGTAGATGAATATTAGGCAATATATTAGTGCTTAAGTATATGATAAAAAAAGAAAGAATTAGGCAGGAAAAATAGTGTTTGCAATGGAGACCTCCGGTGCATGTTCTTAGAAAAAGTAAAATGGTAATAGCAAATAGATACAGTAGGAATTCTTTAGTAACGAAGAAGAATATTCCCATCAGGAAGAGTTTGCTCAGTTCAGATAAAACACTAACTACTGTATAGCGGATTTGTTTAATTTCGTACTGGCTGTATCCCAATGTATTATGAAGATAATTATAAATGTTCATGTGTACCTCCGAATTCGTTTATTAGATGGTGTAATGATTAAATGAATTATAGCAGGAGGCAATCTAGAAAAAGAAAAATGTTATTGAAATAGGAGGATTAATTGATAGAAATGCAACGCAAAAAGAATATTAGAAGTTATAGGTTTTTTGGTTAGAAAAGAATCGAGTTTGGCCACTGAGGAAAAGAGGGGAGTTTGAAATGAAAGAAATATTAATATTAGAAGATAAGAAAGAGACAAGAGAATTGTTGGTTCGTATGGTAAAGAAAACACAGATGGATGTAAGAGTATATGAAATGGCAGATGAAAAAGAAGCATATAGCATTGCTTTGAGGAAAAATATTGATTTGTTTCTGATAGATTTGATACTCCACCCTGAAGAAAAAGGAGATGTGTCGGGTGGGGAGTTTGCTCAAAATATAAGAGGTATTGACAAATATTTATTTACGCCTATTATTATAATAACATCTATGTATGATCCTAAGTTGTGTATGTATTCCTCTGTACATTGTTATGAGTTTATTGAAAAACCATTTGACATAGACAGAGTAACTAAAACAATTGAGAAAGCAATACGCTATAATACTCCGCAAAAAAAGGACAAGTTGGCACTATTTCGCGTAGATGGAATGTTGGAAACAGCAGTGGTTGGGGAAATAATTTGTATAAAGAGTGTACATCATAAACTTGTTATCAAGACAATAAAGAATAAATTTGAAGTGCCATATAAAACCTGTAGCCAATTATTGGAAGAATTGGATTGTGATGAGTTTGTCTTATGTAGGCGGGGAACTATTGTAAATCTTGATTATATTCAGGCGGTAGATCCAGTAAACAGATTTATTCATTTAAAAGATAGGATGGGAATATTAGAAATTGGACCGGTTCATAAGAAAGGGTTCATTAAAAAAATCAAAGAAAGATCAATTGAAATAATAAAGTAGTATACCATCTCGCAGATTGTACGCAAAACAAAATAAATAAAAAAGTCGAAAATTGTAATAAAGTTGTAAGTTAACGGTGATTTTAAATTTATTGAAGCTTATATGCTCCAAATCTCTTTTTTGGAATAACGGACCCAAATGTTCCTGAGGAATTTAGTATAATAGTCGGTGGACAGTAGTGGTATGTAGATTGAATAATAGTTCGTTGTAGAAAAATGGCGAATTATATACAATGATTCTAAAAGGAGATGGGTTATGAAAGAAAGTAGTAGTGGAAAGGAAATAGGTTTACGAATTATGCAACTTCGATGTGATAGGGGATATTCCAGAGAATGTTTAGCAGAATTATCAGGGATTTCGGCTAAATTTTTGTTTGAGATTGAGCGAAATCAGAAAGGATTTTCAGCGAAAACACTGAAAAATTTATCTAATGCATTGAATGTTAGTACGGATTATATTCTTACGGGGCGTAGTGGGACAATATTTGAGGGAGAAATTGCTGAAGAATTAGGAAAATTTGACCCAGGAGTATTGGAAAAAGTTTATGAACTACTTAAGATTGCTTATGAAATAGCAACTATGAAATAAGGCATTTTAAATGTAAAAGTTGCACAGAAGACAAGAGAGATTGTATTCTTGAGGACTTATAGGTGGAAAATTAAGAGAGAATTTTGGGTAGTCTGCAAGGAAAATATATAGTCATTTTGACTGGACAAGTAAAGTAGTCATACTTAATTGCCGAAAATACTTGTGTAGTAATTGAAGGTGACAGGCTATTAGGGGATTGTTGTCTATACAGGTTTAGTGGAAGACAATAATAAAAGACAGACGACATCATATATGAATTACAACAAGGGCAAAGTAAATTATTTAGATCGTGAAAGGAATGTGGAAACATATCCTATTGAAGATTCTGGCATAGATAGTGCTACAATTACAGCAGATGCAAGGGGAGAAATCAGCATTAGGTCAGGAAATGGTTATAGTTCAGAAAAGTTAGAGAGTTTAAAGCGTAAATGGACTGAATCTGACGAAACAGTAACAGTGTAGGGAAAATAGCATACAAGGAAAGTAAACTGTTTGTTTTGTAAGTCATATATGCGGATGTTTTCGACGATCTTGCCATCTGGAAGAAGTGAGGGGCAACACACATTGACAGCTCGGTGATGAGATGTTAGGCGATATAAAAATCTGAGGGAAATATCCGTTGGAGAGTTTCGCCGTCAAGACAGTGCAATTCGGCAGATTGAGGGAAAAGACGACTATATGCCAGGGTGGCTTATAATTCGGGAATCCAGGGGGAACTTTTGTGGAATTCCAAAGGAAACTATCTGGTCATACTGGCTGGACAATCAGAGCACATGGATAACGGGTACTTAATTGCTGAAAATATTTATGTGGCGGTTAAAGACGGCCAGTTATCAGGCATTATTGTGCAATTTTGTTCGGATAATAGGATATATTATACCGGAATAAAAAAAGAGAAGATTAATACACAATCATGGGATATATGGTGTTATGATAAGGATTTAATTATAGCCGATAGTAAGAATAGGGGAAGATCAGTGTTTGATGGAACAACTTTGTGAAAATTTCGTCAGAATTCGATGTTTCGACATAAACGAAGAGAAGGAAATTTGGTGATTGTTCGTGATTGATGATACTACCTTCGACAGTCATAACAACCGCAAGGTTAAATAGTTAATTTATATAAAGGAGTATGCATTATGTACAATAAGAAAGTTATTTTAACAACGGTAGGAATTGTAATTTTACTTGCGGTGATCGTCTGTGTTCATAGCAGAATTTCTCCACTGTTTGGTAATCATAGTGTTGAAAAGAGTGAAAAAAAGGTCGAAGCAAAACCAACGATGGACACAAAGTCACAAGAAACAAAATTGAAAACAACAAAACCACAGGTAACAAAAAAGCCAAGGACAAAACAGTCTCAGGGAAAAACTGAGACTTTACCAACAGGTATCAATCCGTATTGGAATATGCAAGGAAGTGGTAAAGTTAAATTTGATGTGAGTGCAGGTTTTTATGATGAATGGGGAGATATTCCGGCTTTGGAGTATAAAACAAAAATGAATTTTATAAAGGTTGCAAAACTAAAAAAAGGTATTCTTTATCACCTGAAGATTGAACAGGCATCAGATCTTAAGATCCCCACAAAAAGACTTAGCCTTGGTTATTTTTATGTGCAAAAAAACAAGATAATTCGTATATGGGAAAATAACGATTACGAGGCGCAAGGAAATGTTTGGACGCTGTCGAAGAAAACGTTAAATAGAATCATAAAGACCAGTGAGATCCCAAAGTATAGTGCAATTATTTGGCAGAAAAAGACATATAAAGATACATTAAAACACGATAAGATAGACTGGCATCAGTACTTAAAAAAGATTCAAGATTCACCGAAAAAGAGACTGCGTTATGGTGGCTACTATCAATATCCACAGCATTCAGGGTATTGGGAGACTTTTATTTGGGAAGAAGGAACTGGGTTGATTTTTTACCAGAGTGGATATAGAGATGGGGTGGAATGTATTATGCTGAAAAGGGAAGGTGTGAAACTTCCAAGTGATGTATGGTAGGTTTGAAGAAATTTTTGTAATAAATACAAACGAAGAAAAAGGAAAAATAAAAGTGTAATATGCAGTTGACACAGCTTGTTAATTGTCATATTCTAATTATAGAGAGGTCTCCATTAACCTGCGGTGATCGATCCGTAAAGAGATGAACATTAACGAATGGGAAGCGTAGTCTTCCCATATTTTTTAACCTAAAATACAAAGGAGCAGTATTATGTTTGCTCTAGAGGGAAAGTTGACATTTCCGGCATGGGACAAGGAGATATTGGGGTGGCAGTCAGATAGTTTCTCACCAAAACACAGCAACAGCAGGGAGGTGCGCCGTGAAGGCAGCCGTAATAGAAGATGAAATGTCTCACCGCATGTTATTATGCGAGGAGATAAGAAAATGGGGGCTTGATACCAAAGAGCCTGTTTCCATTTGTGAATATGACAGCGCAGAGGCATTTTTGTTTGATTGGGAGGACCAGCCATCCTTTGATGTTTTATTTATCGATATCCAGATGGGGCAGATGGATGGCGTTGCCATGGCCAGAAAAATACGGGAAAAGGACAGGAACACGGCCCTGGTTTTTACCACAGGAGTGGCGGAATGGATGTCGGTGGGATATGAGGTGGAGGCGCTGCACTATCTTCTCAAACCCATCGATGACAAAAAACTGAGAGAGTGCCTGGAACGGGTCAGGGAAAAAAGAAAGACGAAACAGTGCCTTACATTCAAAGGGGAGAACGGTGTGTACCGTTTTGATGAGAGGGATATCTTTATGGTGGAAGCCCAGGGGCACGACTGTCTTTTGACTGTGGAGGAAGGACAACAGTGGCCGGTGTACCGGATCCGGGAGAGCATGACAGAAGTCAGCCGGAGACTGCCGCCGGACCTTTTTGTGAAATGCCATCGGTCTTATCTGTGCAGTCTGCTGCATATACACCACATAGAAAAGACAACATTAACCCTGGATAACAGGCAGCAGGTGCCGGTAAGCAGGCAGATGTATGCCAAAGTAAATGACGCTTTTATCCATTATTATAAAAGTGCAAGAGAGAGTAGACTATGATTTTTACTAAACGAATGAATCGGAAAATATCAGAGTACCAGAACAGTCTGATGGAAAAACACTACGAAGAAGTGGAAAATATGTACCGGCAGACAAGGGGATGGCGGCATGATTACCGCAATCATATTCAGACCATGAAGGCCTATCTCCAGATGGGACAGTACGAAAAACTGTCACAATACCTGTCGGAACTGGAAGTGGATTTAAACACCGTTGACACGGTTATCAAGACAGGGAATGTAGTGATCGATGCGATTTTAAACAGTAAGATCTCACTGGCCAAACATCAGGATATACAAGTAAAAGCCAAGGCAATCGTGCCGGCTGACCTGGGAAACTCCATTTCGGAAGTGGATCTTAGTATCATCCTGGGCAACCTGATGGACAATGCCATAGAGGCCTGCCAGCAGATCCCGGACAAAAAAGACCGTTTTATCCGGGTTTATATTGATATTTTGAAAGGACAGCTGTATTTATACATTATGAATTCCTCCTGTCAGAAATTGATGCGAACGGGAAAGATCTACCGCACTACAAAAAATGAAAAATACCATGGGTTTGGTTTGCTGCGTGTAGATAAAATGGTGGAAAAATATGAGGGATATTTAAACCGGCAGGATGAAGAAGGTGTGTTTGCCACGGAAGTTATGCTTCCTCTAATAGATACAATTCGTGCATGAGACCGACCACTCGTGCACGATTTTTTATTTTCAGGGAAAAATGTGCTACAATCATGCCAATAAAAAGTGGTCGGAAAGGAAGAAGAATGGAAAAGAAACAATATTCAATTGCAGGTAATGTCTTTTATATGCTGAAACTTACAAAGGAATATGAACCGAAGGCGCTTTGGATGGCGGTGGTGGATTTTGTGTGCCGCTGTATCAGCCCGGTGTTTAGTATTTTTATCCCGAAAATCGCTGTGGATATGGTCTTGGGAAACGGCAATGTTACATGGCTTTCATTTTGCCTGTTTTTGGGAATGGGCGGTCTGGTCCATGTGATACAGACAGGGATGCAGGGAACCCATTATCTGTATATAAATGAGGTGCGGAGTGCGGTTTTAGGCCTGCTGTTTGATAAAAGTCTCAGGATCCCGTATGAGAAGGGAGAGCAGGGAGAGGCGTTGAATGAGTATCTGAAAGCAACAGAAGATATTCTGAGAGGAGATGGAGCGGCGCCTTCTGTCTTGTTTCATGAGTCCCTTGCCTTGCTGACGAATCTGGTGTGTTTTGGGCTTTATTCAGCAGTGATTGGCCAGTTAAGCGTATGGATGTTAGCGGCGATCATCCTTTTGTCCCTGGCGGACACGGCCAGCGGGATCTATATTACAAAGGTCTACGAATCTGTCCGGGAAAAAGAGGGAACGCTGTATCGAAAATACTGCTGTGTAGGAAATTCCATGGGAGATCCGGCACAGGCCAAAGATGTGCGGATGTTTGCCATGAATTCCTGGTTGATAAACCGCCGCAACGGTATCGTGCGGAAGATGAAAGAACTGGAGATGTGGATTCGAAAAAGGGTATCCATGGTGGAAAAATTAAGATTTGTCACGGCGTTTATAAGAGACATGGCGGCGTATGTATTCCTGGTATATCAGGTAACCATGGGAGCCATTACTTTGAGTGAATTCGTCCTTTTGTTCGGGGCAGTTACCGGATTTTCTGCCTTTGTGGAATCCCTTGTGGACAATTGGATGATGTTAAGAAAGGGAAAAGACGGCATGAACCATGTGAGGACTTACCTGGAACAGCCGGATGAGGAAATGGAACAGGGACACAGCATAGAAAAACTTGCACTTCCCATTTCCATAGAATTTAAGAATGTAAGTTATTCCTACAAAACCATGAAGAACGGCAGCACTTACCGCCATCCGGTGCTGTCCCACTTTAACATGAAACTGGAAGCGGGAGAGAGGGTGGCCCTGGTAGGTGTCAATGGAGCCGGAAAAAGTACCATTGTGAAACTGCTGACAGGAATTTATGAGCCGGATGAGGGCCAGATTTTGTACAATGGGATTCCTGCCGGGCAATTTGCAAAAAAAGAAATCTATCGATTATTTTCCGTGGTGTTTCAGGAGCATTTTATGATGCCGGTTTATCTGGGGGAAAACATTGCCTTGCAGCGTCTGGAAAAACTGGATGAGAAGAAAGTGTGGGAAGCGCTGGAAAAAGCGGGGATGAAAAATGTACTGGAAGAAAAGAAGATAACCTTGGACCGGTTTGTAACAAGGTATGTAAGTACGAAAGGTGTGGATTTTTCCGGGGGACAAAAGCAGCGGCTGATGCTTGCCAGAGCACTTTACAAAGATGCGCCGGTACTGGTTTTAGATGAGCCCACAGCAGCCCTGGATCCCATTGCAGAGAGTGAGATCTACGAAGAGATTATGCCAGATATACTCAGGGCAAAACGGCACTGTTTATTTCCCACCGGTTTGCCAGCACCCGGTTTTCGGATCGTATCCTTTTGCTGGAGCAGGGGGAAATCCTGGAGAGCGGAACCCATGAGGAATTGATGGCGAAACAGGGACGATATGCGGAACTATTTAATGTCCAAAGCAGGTATTATGAGGAAGGCGGTAAGAAAGCAGATGAATAAGATAAAAGAAAACTGGAAGAATATCAAGCGGGTTCTCCGGGTGATCCAAAAAATAGACAGACATTATTTTCACTGGGTGATGGTTACTCATGTGATCAATGCGCTGGTACCGTGTATGCTTTTATATCTGTCTTCGTATGTATTGGATGGCATGGCAGACGGGAAAAGTTTTCGTCAGTTGGTCGTGACCGTCAGTCTCATTCTGGGCATGGCACTGGTTTTGAATTTTGTGGCCAGCACAGTGTGGAACCGCTGTGAGGTGCGCAGAGATTACATATACAATATGTACGAATCCATGAGAGAAGAAAAAGTTATCCATATGGATTATTCCCGGGTAGACAGTCCGGAAGTGCGCAGATTGAAGGAACAGATGGAGCGGGACAGAAACTGGGGATGGGGCATCAATACACCGATTCTTTGTATCAATGATATTCTTTATCAGATATGCAGCGGAGTGGCTGCCCTTGTTTTGACCTGGCCGGTATTAGTTTACATGATCCATCATATAACCGGATGGATGACGCTGGTATTTCTTGTTATGACGGGCTTGATCCTGCTGCTCTGCAAAGTGAGGATACCCTGGACAAAGAAAATGGAAGACTACAAACAACTGCGTATGAAGGATAAAGATGTGGCAGATTACGTGCATTTTTTGTGGTCCAATGTGACAGGTGGGTGGTTTAACTATCAGAATGTAAAGGATATAAAGATCTACCAGGGATTTGATCTGATGCGGCGGTGGAATCTGGAGGCGGCCTTTTCTAAATCCAACCAGAAACAGTTAGAAGATATGGCAAAGACCCGGGGCGTGGATGAAGTACTGAGAACGGCGGTATTTTCGCTGCTGGAACCGGGAGCATACATCCTTGTGACGATGATGACCATAGCAGGGAAACTAACGGTAGGAAATCTGGTGGCTTTTGCAGGAGGAATGACCCGGCTGTTTAACGGTGTGCTGGGGTGTGTGGTATCGGCCATAGAATTAACTTACAAGGTAAAACAGCAGTGTTCCACATTGGATTATCTGGAACTGGAAAAACAAATGCACGATGGAACGATTCCGGTGGAAAAGCGCAGTGATAATGAATACCAGATTGAATTCCGGCATGTGTATTTTAAATATCCGGGCAGTGAAGAATATGCGCTGAAGGATCTGTGCCTGACTCTGACTATAGGAGAAAAAATGGCAGTTGTGGGCATGAATGGATCCGGTAAAACAACCATGATCAAACTGCTGTGCCGCCTGTATGATGTGACCCAGGGAGAAATCCTTTTAAATGGTGTGGATATCAAAAAATACGACCAGAGGGAATACAGGCAGCTGTTTTCCGTTGTGTTTCAGGATTTTCATATTCTGCCCTATACACTGGGAGAAAATGTGGCAGCCAGCGGGGAACCGGATCCGGAACGCGTGATGGAATGTCTGGAAAAAGCAGGTCTGGGGGAGCGAGTAAGAAACCTACCGGAGGGACTTCAGACTTTCGTTACGAAACAATACGACGAAAACGGAGTAGAGTTTTCGGGTGGAGAACTGCAAAAAACAGCCATTGCCAGAGCTATTTACAAAGAGTCGCCTTTTGTACTGTTAGATGAGCCGACGGCTGCACTGGATCCCATGGCAGAATATGAAATCTACCGCAACTTTGATAAAATCGTGGACAAAAAAACAGCCATATATATTTCCCACCGCCTGTCATCCTGCCGCTTTTGCAAAAAGATCGCAGTATTTCATGAGGGGCGGCTGATACAGATGGGAAGCCACGAACAGCTTTTACAGGATACGGACGGCAAATACTACGAAATGTGGAAGGCGCAGGCCAAGTATTACCAGTGATCCGGACAGAACCTTGTAAAAAAATCAAAAGATTTATAAAACTATTTGAATCAGCATCTGTGGCCATTTCGATTGCATCAATCAATGAACTGCCTTCAGATACACAACCAGGTAAGTCTGGCACGACAACTGATGATTGAATAAGTGCGTTCTATCCGTTATAATAAAAGCATGACACAGGCACAGTTATATTGCTTTTTACGGGAGGAATCTGGATGAACAAAAGGAGAGAATTTTGGGAGCGCAATGTACGGGCAATCGTGGGGATGCTCATATTTTCAGTGGGGATCAACTTGTTTATTGTACCGGCAGACCTTTATAATGGAGGCGTGCTGGGAATCAGTCAGCTTATCCGGACCGTGTTGGTACGGTATCTGCACTGGTTTTCGGGCACTACGGATATTGCCGGCGTGATCAATCTGGTGTTAAACATTCCATTATTTGCATTGGCATTTGTCTGTATAGGGAGGCCGTTTTTCTTCCGGACACTGGTATGCGTGTTCAGCCAGACGCTGTTTTTGAGTTTGATCCCTATCCCGTCCACGCCACTGATCCAGGATGCACTGGCGGCCAGTATAATCGGTGGGATTTTTGCGGGAGCCGGCATCGGTATATCACTGCAGTCCGGCGGCTCCAGCGGCGGCATGGATATTGTGGGAATGTGTCTGACCAGGCGGTACAAGGGAATCAGCGTGGGAAAAGTATCCCTGGCAGTGAATACGGTTATATATGGGATATGTGCCCTGCTTTTTGGTGTGCAGACCTTTGTGTACAGCCTTATCTATTCGGTGGTAAGCATGTTGATGACGGACCGGACTCACACCCAGAACATCAATTCAGAAGTTGTTATTTTTACGAAAAAGAAACCCACAGAGATCATTGATTATATCGTTCAGAAATTTCACCGTGATGCAACCTGGTGGGAGGCCCGGGGCGGTTACACGGAGGAACGAACTTATATGGTAATCGTAATATTGTCCAAGTATGAGTGTGCACATCTGAGGCGGGAGATCAAGATGGTGGATGAGCATGCCTTTGTTGTGGTAAAAGATAATATGTCTATTCATGGAAAATATGAGAAGCATTTGATGTAGAGGTGTTAAGTAAAGCCGGAGAAAGTGCAGTCATTTTTGTGTGTGGGTTTCTTTTAAGTAATTCTAAAACAACGCAATCAGGATATTCTATCCTACACACAAGTGAAAATCCCAACGCCACGGTGTATCGTTTTGTATAACGGTCCGGCCCAGCGTCCGGAGCGGGAAGTAATGAAACTTTCGGATGCATTCGCAAACCAGGATGTAATTTTTTAGAAGTCCCAGCCTTTCATAGAATGATTTGTGAGGAGTGAGTACAAAGACGCAAGTATCTGGCATTGCGTCTTGTGCATGCCGATACTTCTGCGTCTTTGTCATAGCGAAAGCGCTCACGGAGCATAAATTATTCTATGAAAGGCTGGAACTTAAAAACGATTTCAAAAGGCTTGTAAGACACTGAAAGAGTATCCCGCGAGAAAGATGCCAGGATCAAAGAACTGGAAGCCTTATTAGCTTCTAAGCAGTAACTATTTACCAATCATTAAAGTCCTTGACTGCATAAACCAATAGAAGTTTGTTTGTAATTGGAAAAAATCATATTTTTCCGTTACAGACAAACTTTTTTTGCGCCCCGTTAAAAATCAGGAAAAAAGTTGGAGCAAGCCTCTGATATACTTAGCTTATGTAAAGATTGCAACAAACCGCCAACGGTGTTATAATGACTCTATGGCGAAAAAATCGGATGAGAAATGCCGCCCTGCATGAACAGGGGGCGATACAACTTACATAAGGGAGGACGGAAGATGGCACGCAAATGCAGCGCCATGCGCGCGGAAAAAGAAGCTGGCGGTTTTGCCAGAGCGAAGAAAAACATCGTGATACAGTACCAGGGCAGAGAGCGTTCAGAGCAGAATCTGATGGATCTGATCAAGGAAGATGTCCTGCGACAGGGAGTGGCGGAAGCAGACATTACGGAGGTAAATGTATATATCAAACCGGAAGAAGAGAAAGTCTTTTATGTGGTGAACAAAGAGATAAACGGAGAGATTGCTTTTTAGCAGACCTACCACCAGGCAGAGAATTTCAGAATGGAGGAAAAAGATATGGCAGTTACCTATGTAGTTGCGAACCAGAAGGGCGGCATTGGCAAGACTACCACAGCCACCACACTGGCAGGAATTTTAGGGAAGAAAGGGAAAACGCTCTTGATTGATGCGGATCCACAGGGAAACAGTTCCAGTACATATCAGGCAGTGATTGAGGATCAGGCCACTTTGTATGATGTTATGGTGGATTCAGACAAACTTCCCATCGAGGATGCAATCCAGCAGTTGGAAAATGGAGACATTGTGGCATCTGACCCATTGTTAAGCAAGGCGGAGAAGATGTTGGACGGAGATGTAGAGGGATTGTACCGTCTCAAAGACGCCATTGATGAGTTAGATGGTTACGATTATCTGGTGATTGATACGGCGCCTTCCTTAAATGTGATTTTATATAACTGCCTGATCGCAGCAGATCAGGTTATCATACCAGTGACAGCGGATGCGTATTCCATGCAGGGACTGAATCAGTTATATGATACGATTCGGGCTGTTCAGAGAAGACAGAATCCGGCTTTGAAGGTGGCAGGGCTTTTGCTGGTGAAATTTTCAGGCCGTTCCAATTTGGAAAGAAGAGTAGAAGAAGAATTAGAAACTGTGGCAGAGCAGATGGGGACACGGGTGTTTGAGACAAAGATCCGTGAATGTGTGAAAACAAAAGAGGCACAGAAAAATAAAAAACTGCTGGTGGATTACGCGCCAAACTGTACTACCATGCAGGATTACGAAGCTTTTGTAGAAGAGCTGCTGTAAATAAAAAGATTACAGAGGGAAAAAGAGGTGAGGTGAATGACAGAGGAGCAGTTCTGGAGTGGATTAGGTGACTATCAGGAGCGGATCTTAAATATCATAACTAATCTTTCATCCAAAACCTATGTGGGGATTGTGAACTTGAAAAACAAGCAGACCTGGTGGTCTCAGCGTGTTGTTGATTTTTTTGGACTGGAAAAAGGTGTGTTTGATTATGCCATGGAGAAATCTACGGTAAAAGTGCACCCGGATGACCGTGACAAGTACTTGAAAGGATTTTCGGACAGAATGCAGGGAAAGCACCTGAATGAACGATTTGAGTATCGTCTGATGACAGGGAAATACACTTGCAGCCTTTTTTCTGCCTATGGACAGATTGTCCAGGATGAACAGGGAGAGCCTGCTTTGCTTGTTCTGGTGGCAGAAAATCATGGTATATCGGATGAGATTGACTCTGTAACCGGTCTTTACAGCGAAGAGGTATTTGATGAACATATCAATGATATGATACAGAGAAAGACCCCTGCAGCCATTTTAAAAGTGGGAATTGAGCAGTTCAGCCGTATCAATGTTTTGTATGGAGTGGAATATGCCAACAGAGTATTGTCCGAAGTAACATATCTTCTGCGGTGTGCGGCGGCAGACCAGGGATTTGTGTACCGCCTTTCTGGGGCCAAGTTTGCCCTGGTATTCAAACGGAAAAATAAAGAACAGATACAGAAAGTATACCATTTCATACAGGACAGTCTGTCGGACAGACTTTATATAAATGATAAAAAAGTACCACTTCGGATTGCAGGAGGAGCTTTTATACTGGAAAATTATACCATGGATGCCATTGCCGTCCGCAGCCGGCTGACCTATGCCATGAATCATTCCCGACATAAGCATCATGGAGAACTGGTTATCTACAACGATGAGATTGACAGCGATATGCATGACAATCTGGAACTGATCAGTGTAATCCACCGGGATGCCATTGAAAAGAGAGAGGGATTCTTCCTCTGCTATCAGCCCATCGCCGATACGAAAGACGGAGAGATACGGGGCATGGAAGCACTGCTTCGCTGGAAGAAGGAACCATATGGTGTGGTGCCGCCGGGAGTGTTTATTGAATGGCTGGAGGAGGATCCGTGTATCTTTGATCTGGGCAACTGGATCATCTCACAGGCACTTAGGGATCTGAAAGAAATCTCAAAAGAAAAACCGGACTTCTTTGTCAATGTAAATATTTCAGCGGGCCAGATCGAGCGAAAAGAATTTCGTGAAACAGTATTGTGGCTGCTGAAAAAATCAGGATTAAAGCCAGAACAGTTATGTATGGAATTGACGGAGCGGTGTCGTGAGCTGGATGTTAATTTCCTGAAACAGGAAATCGACTTTTTTAAATCCAAGGGTATCAAAGTGGCTATGGATGACTTTGGGACCGGAAATGCCTCTCTCGCTCTGGCACTGGATCTGCCGGTAGACGAGTTAAAAATCGATATGTCATTTGTCCGGGGCATCCAGGAAAAACCAATGAAGCAGGCCATGGTACAGTCGATTGTCTCTTTTGCCCAAAATACAAAAAAAGAGACCTGTATTGAAGGCGTGGAAGACAAGGTATTGCTGGATTATCTGAAAAAATACCATGCTACCTGGCATCAGGGCTATTATTATTCCAGACCGATACCGTTTGATGAGTTCAAGACATTACTGCATGATTCAGAAAAAAACAACTCAGTTAAGGAGGAAATTGTATGAGCAGAGTAACCATTTCAGAAGCAATTCGTTACATTGGATGTGACGATCACGATATAGACTTATTTGAAAGCCAGTATGAAGTACCAAACGGGGTTTCATACAATTCCTACCTGATCGTGGATGATAAGATTGCTATTATGGATACGGCAGACCAGCGGGTCAGCAGCCAGTGGTTTGCCAATCTGGAAGAGCAGCTGCAGGGAAGAACGCCGGATTATCTGGTGGTATCCCATATGGAGCCGGATCATGCCGCCAATATAGCAGCTGTCTGTGAAAAGTATAAAGACCTTCAGATCGTAACCAACGGAAAGACAAAGAATATGCTGCCGCAGTTTTTTGAGACGGATTATTCATCCCGTGTATTGGAAGTAAAAGAAGGAGACACACTGGAATTAGGGACTCATACCCTTACCTTTATCATGGCACCGATGGTTCACTGGCCGGAGGTTATGGTAGAGTATGAAAGCCGGGAAAAAGTGCTGTTTTCAGCGGATGGTTTCGGAAAGTTCGGAACTTTGGATACAGAGGAAGACTGGGACTGTGAGGCGCGCCGTTATTACATGAATATTGTTGGAAAATACGGCATGCAGGTACAGGCTTTGTTAAAAAAAGCAGCGGCACTGGATATTGAGAAGATCTGTCCCCTTCATGGACCGATCCTTCAGGAAGATCTGGGACATTACATTGGAAAATACCAGATCTGGTCCAGTTATGAACCGGAAAATGAAGGGGTTACCATTGCTTACGCTTCGATCCACGGAAATACGGCAGAAGCTGCTAAGAAAATGGCTGAGATCCTGGAGCAGAAAGGACAGAAAGTGTCGGTGTTTGATCTGAGCAGGGACGATATGGCAGAGGCCATAGAAGATGCGTTCCGCTATGACAAACTGATCCTGGCAGCCGCTACTTATGATGCGGCACTGTTCCCGCCAATGGAAGATTTTCTGTATCATCTTAAGATTAAAAACTATCAGAAGCGAAAGATTGGTTTCATCGAAAATGGAAGCTGGGCGCCTATGGCTGCAAAGCAGATGAAAGCTTATGCAGAGAACTTCAAACAATGTGAAGTGGTAGAACCGGTGGTTACGATTCGCTCTACGATGAAAGACGACACCGTTGCAACGATGAATAAACTGGCGGATGCGATACTCGCCTAAGGAAAGGTTAAAATTGGAATGATGAAGAATTGGACACATAGAATAAAAATAATTGTGGGATGTATGCTGCTTTTACTGGCAGTGGGAATGAGTTTCCCGGTAACGGCCCGGGCAGCACAGGATTTTATAGTAGGTTTTGATGCAGAATTTCCGCCATATGGATATATGGACAATGGTGAATATGTAGGATTTGACCTGGATCTGGCACAGGGGGTTTGCCAGCGGAGAGGATGGAATCTGATCAAAAGACCTATTAACTGGGATGCGAAAGATGCAGAGTTGTCATCAGGAACAATTTCCTGTATCTGGAACGGTTTTACCATGAATGGCCGTGAGAATGATTATACATGGTCCGAAGCCTATGTGGACAATTCACAGGTGGTACTCGTAAAAAAAGGTTCTTCCATTCATTCCTTGTCGGATCTTGCAGGAAAGATTCTGGTTGTACAGACAGATTCCTCTGCTCTGGCAGCCTTGACAGGAGAGGATGCCACCGAGGAAAATAAAAAACTGCAGGCGTCATTAGGTGAACTGCAGCAGGTAAAAGATTACAATACAGCCATTATGAATCTGGAAAGCGGCATGGTAGATGCCATTGCGCTGGATATCGGTGTGGCTAATTATCAGTTAGAAGGGAAAGAAGATAAACTGGAAATGCTTTCAGAGCGTTTATCTTCAGAAAATTATGGAATAGGTTTTAAAAAAGGAAATACAAAACTGAGAGATGAAGTGCAGACTACTTTAAATGAAATGGTAGAAGACGGTACATTTGCCCAGATCGCAGCAAAATGGAAACTGACAGATAGTGTCTGTCTGAAACCTTCAGGAGCAAAGAGTGCGTCGGCAGCTGCCGTAACGGCAACGGGCTCAGGAGTATCAGAGACAACAGGAGGTTCTGGATCTTCCTCCAGTATCTGGAAGACAATAGGACAGTTAGGCGAAGGTATGGGTGCCTCTCTGGCGATCTTTATGTTGACTTTGTTATTCTCACTGCCACTGGGATTACTGCTTTGTGTTCTCAGAATGTCCCGTTTCCGTATTTTGCAGTGGATTGCCAGGATTTATATATCCATCATGAGAGGAACACCGTTGATGCTGCAGCTTTTGGTTGTGCTGTTTGCACCATATTATGTGTTTGGAATCCCACTTTCCTTTTCCTATCGTTTTTATGCGGTGATTATTGGATTCTCACTGAACTATGCAGCGTACTTTGCAGAAATCTACCGCTCCGGTTTCCAGGGAATCCCGGTGGGACAGAGAGAAGCAGCTACATTGCTTGGATATGGAAGAAGACATACTTATTTCCGCATCCTTTTCCCACAGATGGTGAAGAGAGTGCTGCCGCCGGTTACCAATGAGGTGATCACGCTGGTAAAAGATACTTCTTTGGCATATGTGGTTTCCTTTACAGAGATGTTTTATATCGGACAGCAGCTTTCAGCAGCGCAGAAGTCATTACTTCCGTTGTTTGTAGCAGGTGCGTTCTATTATGTTTTTAACTTTGTTATTGCCTTTATTATGGAAAAAGTTGAAAAGAAGTTTAATTATTATCAGTAGAACAGCAAAAACGGAGGTTATGTATGAGTATTTTAGAATTGAAAAACATTCGTAAGAGTTTTGACAATAAAGTAGTTTTGGATGGTATTGACCTGACTGTGGATCAGGGAGAAGTGGTATCAATCCTGGGGCCATCCGGCTCGGGTAAATCTACTCTTTTGAGATGTGCCACCTTCCTGGAGACAGCCGATGGCGGGAGTATTGCCTACAAGGACCGGGAAGTAGTAAAAATGGATGAACAGGGAAATGCCCTGTATGGAAGTAAGGCAGATATCCGATGGGCCAGCGGACAGTTTGGCCTGGTGTTTCAGAATTTTAATCTGTTCCCACATTTTAATGTGTTGAAAAATGTGTCAGATGCACCGATCATCAATCAAAAAAGAAAAAAAGAAGAGGTGTATGAGGAAGTCCGTACTTTGTTAAAAAAAGTAGGGCTGGAAGGCAGAGAAGAGGCCTATCCGTGTGAGTTGTCCGGTGGACAGCAACAGCGTGTGGCCATAGCCAGAGCGCTGGCCATGAAGCCTTCTATGCTGTATTTTGATGAACCTACTTCCGCACTGGATCCGGAGATCACAGCGGAGATCCTGCGGCTGTTGAAGCAGCTGGCGGCAGAAAAAATGACAATGGTGATCGTGACCCATGAGATTGATTTTGCCAGGGCGGTTTCAGACCGGGTTGTATTTATGGATGAAGGTGTGGTAGTTGAGACCGGTACACCGGAGGAAGTCATCGATCATCCGAAGAATGAGCGAACGAAAGCATTTTTGAAGAAACTGCATGTATAAGATGGAGGATAAAATGGGAAACAGACATATGACCAGCCGTCAGGCAGTTATTTTGGCAGGGGCACTGGCCGCTGTTATATTGATTCTTTTGATCCCGGTATGGCGTGGCGTGGCATGGAGTGATGAGGTGGTAGAAGACGATTCGCAGCAGCCGGCTACGAAGGTGGCAGTCGAGGCCACACCGGAAGACAACGAAGACACAGCCAGCGGTGGCGCGGTAAGAGCCGTGGTAAGAGTCAGCAGTGGAAGTTCCATCGATGAGTTTATCGATACAACAGGAAAGACCCTGGCAGACCGTGTCGCTTTGCCGGAAGGGTATGAGCAGGATGCCCAAGAGGAAGAACTGGCACAGTACCTGCGGGATTATTCGGTTTATAAAAAGACAAAGATCAAATATTATACAGGAAGGACCAAGAGTGTCTCGGGAGAGGCAGTGGCTGTGTTGAAACTTCCGATGGAAGAGGTAAATCTCCAGCAGCAGACCGCATCCGTGCAGAGAATGTACGGAGAGTACTTCTGGAGCAAGGGAGAGTATGACCGTATCAAATTTACAGTGTCCGGAACACAGGTACAATTTGCAAAAGAAGGACAGGAGGCCGGTACCTATGAGGATTTTGTGAAGTTTTTACAGCAGAAAGTATATCCGGCCAGTGGATACCGCAGTCTGCTGAAAGACTGCAAATCTGTGAAGTTAAGTAAGATAAAGCCGGGAGATGTGTGGATACAGAATGGTTCGGTAGTCATGGTAGTAGATGTGTGTGTCAATGCCAAGGGCAAAAAAGCGTTTTTGCTTGCCCAGGGAGGCAGCCCGGCGCAGCAGTTCCATGTGATATTAAATCCGCTGCATCCGGAAGATCCATGGTATTATCAGAAAGAAATCCAAACTTCTATGAAGACGCCGACAGCGGTCTTTAGCAAGGAAAGTCTGTATAGACCTCAGTATTAATGGGTTCATGATTTGGACACAAATACAACACAGGCAATTCATTTTTATCTTGTAGAATGGTGCTCGTAAACAAGAAAAGGGGCGGACGTTAATTCCCCGGAATGGAGGGTTACCATATGAAGAAGACAGGAATGAATAAATTATACACAGGACTTTTACTATGCATGGCATGTGCAGGACTGACAGCATGCGGCAGTTCTGATGGAACCACAAAGACAAGCGGAAGGCTGACGGCTATTTCGGAAACACAGATCCAGATTGAAGAAATGACCGGTGATCCGGGACAGAACGGCCCGGCCAGTGGTGGAGCCATCGGTAAAGGAAAACCTGCCAGCGGCCCGGCGATCCAGGGCGATGATAAAAAGAAAGGCCCTGTCAGTGGCGGAGCAGTTGGCGGAAAACCGGATGGCACCCCGCCGGCAGGTAAAAGACAGAATTCTTCCCAGTCTCAGGGAGAAAGCAAGACTTACAAGATTGACAGTGATACAAAGATCTACAAGGAAGACGGTGGAGAAAAGACCGAGATTTCCCTGGATGAGGTAGAACTTGGTTCGATGATATCTATTGAAGCAGATGGAGAGGATGCTGATTCTATCATCGTGAAGAATACAAAATAAAAAAGAACTACGCTTTGTGGCAGGACGCTGCAAAGCGTAGTTTTTTTGTCCAGAAATTTATTTTGTGTTTTCCGGTTCTTCCAGAATGGAAGTACAATGCGGGCAGCGGGTGGCTTTGAGAGTGATCTCACTGCAGCAGTATGGACATACTTTAGTTGTAGGTACTTCCGGCTCGTCTTTTTTCCGACCCAGATTGGAAAGGGCGTTCATTGCTTTGACTAAAAGAAAGATAGCAAAGGCCATGATCACGAAATTCAAAATAGCTGTGAGAAAGGCACCGTAGCGGATATCTACGCCCCGGAGGACAAAGACTTTCTGGGAAAAATCAACTTTCCCGATCAGACCGATCAAAGGCATGATGATGTCATTTACCAGAGAATTGATAATCGTCTGGAAAGCGGCACCGATGATTACACCCACGGCCAGATCCATTACATTGCCCCGCATGGCAAATTCTTTAAATTCCTGTAAAAATTTTCTCATGTGTCTTCTCCTTTTTCTCTTTTTAGTGGCAAAATGAGGACTTTCAGGAAGAAAGGCTGGAAGCCGGCCCTTCCTGGCGGGCTGGTAAGGTTGTTTCATAGACTGCAGGGGAAGAATCTTTTTCCCGGCCCTGTACCAGCAGGCGGTTGTCTCTTGTTACTAATATTTGTATCGGCGTAAATCCGTCTTCCACATAGGGTTCCAGGGAAAAAACTTTGTTAAACTGGGTATCTCCGCACTTCCCGGCGAACAGAGTCCGGTTTCGCAGCAGGTACAGAGTATTGTTCTGCCGGCACATAGGAAGGGTGTCGGTTTTTTGTGACGGCGTCAGGAGAGGGTACTGTAAAAGCGTGTCTCCGGTGCGCCAGTTGATGTCCTGAAATAAAAGCAGGTTTTTCTTTGACTGAAAGGTCTGGACGAGAAAATGACAGTCATACAAAAGAGAAGAGTCGGCTTGTCCTTTTAGTGTAGTCTGTCCCAGCTGCTGATATTCTATCAGGTTATAAAAAGAGACCGAATGGTCCCGGCAAATCACGGCCATAGTGACTCCGGAGAACAAGAGCTGCTGAACAGGGGAGGCAGGTGCCGGGGAAAGGGGCAGTTTTTTCGCTTTTTTACGAGAAGAAAAACGGTAGACACAGTGCTTTTTCCCATGAGCGCCGGCAGCATATAAAGTCCCCTTATCATCAAACTGGAAGGTACGGTAGGAAGTGCCGGCAGAAGCTTTGATGCGAAAGGCAGGGGAACTGTCTGGGACACCCTGTTTTACAATATAAAAAAGAGTAGAACGGTGTGAGCCTTTTTTTACGGAGTATACTACATCTTCTTTGGGATCATACAGCAGAGAAAGCTTGTCCCTGTGCTTGTCCACAGACAGAGTTTTCGCTTCCGGAGAGGAATCCGGGGACGGGGAAGGTGTTGCCTGGGGTGGTGATGGTACTCCACAGGCGGTTAGAGCGAGGACGCAGATACAGCAGAAAATTTTTTTTATATACATAATCAATATCTCCCTTTGGGAAGCCAGAGGCATTCCTGATTCTTTTTATACTTACTAATATATTCCGATGCCCGGGCAAATATGATTCAAATATAGTTGTTGAAGTCAGGGTTCCATGGTAAGATAGAGAGAGAAATTCAGTAAATAAGGAGAGGTTTGACTATGCAGCAGGAAAATTATTATATAAAAAATCCGATCATGAAATCGGCTATGCGGATTCTTTCATGGATCTTGTTATTTCTGGGAGCATTTTCCATGGCACAGGCGGTTATGATCTTTGTAAATGAAGTGAATCTGGGACAGGTTTCTATACCGGTAGTTATCGTGTTTTTGTTCCTTACCCCCTTTATGCTGCTGGCGGCATGGTTTGCCGCCTTTGGCGTACATAAGACGGTGCAGGGACAGAATGGAGGAAGTTCCCTAGTACTTGCGTATGCCATGCTGATCCTGGCATCGGTGGACAATCTTGTCTATATACCGATTCATTATGGATCAGATACAGCCACCAGTTTTTTCATCCTGGGGGGAATTGAATTAGTGGCAGTGGTTTTGTTGTTTTTGTATTTTCAGGGAATGGGGGCCAAGGTTATGGCGTTGTTTGCCTCCGTTATGCTGGTGTTGAGTTTTGGCCTGGAACTGATCGATGCCCTGCGCTACACATCGGAAGTGGGCCTGGATCTGTATGTGATCTATAATCTGGTAAAAAAAGTGATGAATGAACTGTTTGCCGTGATCTCCATTCTTTTTGTGGCAGGTTTAGAGGCAAATTTTATCAAAAAAGTAAAGTGAGGAGAAAATGTATGAAGTTCCATTGTAAAAACGAGTTATCACTGCTTTCCTTTGACGAGGCAGTGGTAAAAGAATTTAAAATAGAAAAAGATACAATACAAATGCAGTTTAGCGGCGGTGTGGTAAAGGCGGATAACTCCCAGAACGGCCGTTTCCAGGATATGTTCTGCGGTGAAATCACCCTGTGGCTGCATCAGGCAAAACTGGTAAAGATCGTCAAAGAGGGCATGAAATATTATGATGCCAACGGCGTACTGCAGGAAGAGATCCCCAATGAGGATGTGCCGGTGCCGGCCCAGGACGCTGTCCTTGCCAGAGTGGCAGGAGGAACTGTATTTACCACTGTGGAAGCACAGGTATCCCAGGGAAAAGGACTGGAACTGGGAATTGACATCCCCAAGGAAGAGGATCCGGAAGAAGTGGATACTTACTGGCTCTGTCTGGTCTATGAGGAAGAGGAAGCGGGATGGGAGAGATACTGCTCTCCGGTGGATGAATAATGGAATTAAGAGTATTGCGGTATTTTCTGACGGTTGCCAGAGAACAGAGTTTTACCAGAGCGGCCAGCCGGCTTCACATTACCCAGCCTACCCTTTCAAGGCAGCTGGCGGCGCTGGAAGAGGAACTGGGAACGGTTTTATTTGACCGGGGCGGCAGACATATTACTCTGACGGATGAAGGGCTTTTGCTGAAACGTCGGGCGTTGGAGATTTTGGATCTGGAAGATAAGATTTTGGAAGAATTTCACTCAGACGAAAGTGAGATAGAAGGGATTATTCACATCGGATGCGGCGAATTTGTGGCGGTGGAAACACTGGCAGAAATCCTGGGACAGTATAAGAAACAGTACCCGCTGGTGCAGATTACCCTGCACACAGGAACGGCAGATACCATCCTGTCCAAAATGAACCAGGGGCTCATCGACCTTGGTCTTTTTATGGAGCCGGTAAATACAGAGGAACTGGAATATATAAGGATCCGGGAAAGTGACCAGTGGGTGACAGGAATGAGGCCGGAGGACCCGCTGGCGGAAAAGGAGTTTATCACAAAGGAAGATCTCATGGGAAAACCTCTTATCCTGCCGGAGCGGCTGGGAGTACAGAGCGAACTGGCCAACTGGTTTGGAGAGGATTTTCAGAAATTAAATATTGCGTACACAAGCAATCTGGGAACCAACGCAGGAATCCTGGCGGTCCATGGACTGGGATATCCAGTTTCCATTGAGGGGGCAGCCAGATACTGGCGCAACGATCTGCTGGTGCAGAAAAAACTGTATCCGGAGATCAAGGCAGGTACCATTATAGCATGGCGCAGAAATATTCCCTATTCGGTGGCAGTAAAACGGCTGATTCAAAATATCAAGGCCTTTGAGGCATAAAAATGTATTCCATATAAGTATTAGTAATATTCATACATTGGCTCTATAATGATAGCAGATGATAAAAAAGATAAGGAGGCAATTGTTATGAGTAAGAGATTAGTTGCATTTTTCAGTGCCAGCGGCAATACGAAAAAGATTGCCCAGACACTGGCAGAAGCAGCAGGAGCAGATCTGTATGAGATCACACCGAGAGTGGCGTATACCAGTGCAGATCTGAACTGGATGGACAAGAAGTCAAGAAGCAGTGTAGAGATGAAGGACAAAAAGATCCGGCCGGAACTGGGTGGAGAAAGCCTTGATATTGACCCATATGATGAGATCGTGCTGGGCTTCCCAATCTGGTGGTATGTAGCACCAACCATCATTAACACCTTTTTAGAAGCACATGACTTTACTGGCAAGACCATTCGTCTGTTTGCTACCTCTGGCGGCAGCGGTTTCGGCAACACGGTGAAAGAACTGGAGCCATCGGCACCGGGAGCCACTTTTATAGAAGGCAAGGTACTGAATCAGGCAGGAAAATCGGAAATTGAAAACTGGATCAAAACATGGTAGGAGGTCAGAAAAGATGGCGAAGATTGTACAGACAGCAGGACGCAGTGCATTAGGGGAATTTGCACCGGAATTTGCACATTTTAATGATGATGTTCTCTTTGGTGAGAACTGGAATAATCAGGACATAGATGTAAAAACAAGAAGTATCATAACCGTTGTGGCATTGATGGCACAGGGAATCACGGATTTGTCTTTGAAATTCCACTTGCAGAATGCCAAGGATCACGGTGTCTCCCAGAAAGAGATAGCAGCAGTCGTCACCCATGTTGGATTTTATGCAGGATGGCCCAAAGCCTGGGCTGTCTTTAACCTGGCAAAAGAAGTATGGCAGGTGGCAGAAGGAGATTTTCCGTATGAAGATGAAGCCATGAGAGCCCATGCGAAAGAAATGCCTTTCCCAATCGGACAGCCAAACGAAGCATTTGCAAAATACTTTATCGGCCAGAGTTATCTGGCACCTGTATCCACAGAGCAGGTAGGTGTATATAATGTGACCTTTGAACCCGGATGCCGCAATAACTGGCACATCCACCATGCAAAAAGCGGTGGTGGACAGATTCTTGTGTGCGTGGCAGGAAGAGGTATTTATCAGGAAGAAGGAAAAGAAGCGGTGGAGATGAAACCGGGAGACTGCATCAACATACCGGCTGAAGTAAAACACTGGCACGGGGCAGCACCGGACAGCTGGTTCAGCCATCTGGCTATTGAAGTGCCGGGGGAGAAAACTTCCAATGAGTGGTGCGAACCGGTAACGGATGAAGAATACAACGCCGTTTCACTCTAAGTGGTAGAGGCAGAAACGCTCTCTCCGGTCATGGCAGACGGCATCACTGGCAGCTATTTCATCCACCAGACGAAACAGTGTATGCTGCTCCAGATAGAAGATGGCGTCATCTTCCGGATAGTATAAAACCAGAGTCAGCGGGCGGGGATTTTCTTCCCAGGAATCCAGGATCCGGCCGATGACCTGGCGGAATATTTCCACGGAAAAAGGATTAAAAAAATAAAAATATCCAGCGCAGGAAGGAACGATATAATCTTGTGCCTTACAGTGGCAGAAGGTGATTCGTTCCTTTCTTCCTTTATAGGAAGCGAGATTATCCAGGGCTTTTTCGTAAAACTCACGGGCGTATTCTACGCCGATACTGGAAAGACCGAATCGTTTTTCAACATAAAAATTCAATCGGCCCGGTCCGCAGCCGTAGTCGACCAGACAGCTGTCCGGCTCAGGAGCAAAAACGGAAAAAAGGTTGTCCAGTACATCATAGGGAGTAGGTTCGTAGCGGTGGTTATAAAAGGTATCTTTGCCATCCTGCTGGATAAAATCAGTTTGAATATGCAGTGTTTTGTCGTCCATGAAAAATCTCCTTTGCATTGAAATCCCCTTTGTAAGGGGCAATGCATATTATACGGGGCAGGCAATGCACTTGTCAATTTTCTGACAAAAAAAGTGCCAAGGGATGACAAAGAATGATTTTACAATGACCTCATCAAGACAAGGAAGGTGAAAAAATGAAAAATTGGAAAAAATACATATCATTATGTCTGGCCTTTTCCATGGTGGCTTCGGCAGCGATGGGAATGGGACCTGAAAAAAGTAAGGCAGCAGAGGGAACAGGTGCTGTCAGCGGTGGCAGCATCAGCAGCGGAAGCGCGGTCAGCACTACAACACCGGTGCCGACCACGATTCCTACTGTGACACCAAGTGCCACACCGGATTTGGATGCTTACAGACTCCCGGCGACTACACTGAAAGCCAGAGGGGGAAGCAAGCGGGTACGTCTGACCTGGACCGCTGTAAGTGGTGCCAGCGGTTATTACGTTTACTACCGCAAAGCATCTGAAAGTGCCTATGTGAAGGGGGCTACCATCACGCAGGGAACTACCACCACTTATACAAAGAAAAGTCTGGAGCAGGGGGTAGAATATTATTTCTGCATTGCACCGTACAAAACAGTGAACGGAACGAATGTAGAGGGAAGTTTATCTTCTTCCGTTCTGGTAAAAACGGTGTCTGTAGCAGCTACATCCAAGAAGGCAGAAAAATATGCAACCAAGACATCATTCCAGAAGTCAAAAACATACAAGACTTATAAAAGGATGCGCAGTTATATGAACTATAGCAAGAGTTTTGCCATCCCGGGTATGATCAATACCAATGTGGCAGGATTTGGAAGTACCACAATGGTTCCTCAGGGAATGTGTCTGGCAGGAAGTTATTTCCTGATCACAGCTTATGATTACAAGAAAACCGATTATTCCGTGATTTATGTAGTGAGCCGCGCAGCCAAATCGTATATAACTACCATTGTACTGCCAAGTAAGGCCAAAGTAGGCGGTATTGCCTATGATGGAAAAAATGTCTGGATCTCAAAGGGAACCAGCGTGGCATCTTTCCCATACACCGTTATTACCGATGCCGTAAACGGAGGAAGTTCTTATACCGAACTGGCGGCGTATAACAGTGTCCACAAGGTAAATGGAACTGCATCCTATATGGGATATTATAACGGTACTTTGTGGGTTGGAAGTTTCAAACAGACTTCCTCTTCTATGGTAGGTTATACCGTAGGAAAGACTACCGTGCCAACTCTGTCAGCAAAATACACCATGGCTGTGCCGGCCAAAACCCAGGGAATTACTTTCAATTCCGATGGAACTTTGCTGCTTACAAGAAGTTACCGGACAGCCAAAAGTAAGAGTGGTTATATTTCACAGATCCGTACCTATATACCTTCTTACAGCGCAGTAGGCGCCAAGGGAAATATTAAGAAAAATACAGCCAGAGCAGTCACTACCCTGCCACCAATGGTAGAAGGAGTAGCTGTATATGGAACTTACACATATACACTGTTTTCATCCACTTATTACAAGAGCTGTAAATATCCGACGGATCGTGTTATTGCCATGAAGACCAATAAACTTCTGTAAGATCACAGGATGAAATTCAAAAGAAAGGCTGCCAGCATACAGATGGCTGCCAGGATTAGAAAAGGATAGAGTCTGCGGAACAGACCAAAAGAGGCGTCACATTTTTGAAGGAAAGTGTGGCGTCTTATTATGTATATAAGGGTGTGAGAAACGAAAATACTGCCAAACAAAAGAGTGTTGGCAAAACTGCCGCTCTGATGGAAATAGTAAAAAAGCATCCATTCCACGGTGAGGACTATGCCCTGAAATGGTACCGTAAGGGTATAGGGAATTTCTACAAAAGTGCTCTCAATGGGAGACCGGTGATGATCTTTGGCATAGGAAATATCTTTTTCCAGATCTTCCAGGGAGGTGTAATTGTGGGCGTCCTGGCGGCTGAGGCATTTTTTTATAATGTCCCGGTAAGGAGCCGGACAGGGAACAGAACTTCCCGGTTTTTTTCCGGTTACGATCTCGTGAAAAATAACCCCGAGATTTTGCAGGATTTTTCCCAGAGAAAAACTGCGGCGGGGCGGAACCGGTACGAAGTCCAGAAATTTAACGGCACCGGTATTGGTGATAAAAATGTTGCTTGGTTTTAAATTGTGATGGATAATGGGTGGATTCAAGCCGGCCAGTGTCTCGATATTATGGCAGATCTGCTCCATGATCTCTCCGGCCTGATAGGAACTGAATCCCGTACCAGCGGCGCGGTTTCGGTTCATGGCCTCCTGCAAGGTGCGGCCGGTAAGATACTCTTCCACTACCAGTGTACTGTCGTCAAAATATTTCACATTATAGATATGTGGATATTCGCTGTAATCAAGCTGCATGAGTTTGGTATAGAGGCGGCTGACATTCCGTTTGCGGTACATTTTCAAAATTGCCACGGGACTGCCCGGCTCTTCCATGCAGCGGACTTTGTAGATCAGTGTGCGGTCATTTTCCACTATAGGTGCCCCGGTGGGAATATATTTTTTCGTGATAAATTCTTCTTTTTCGGATGCCATAGAAATCCTCCTTATAGACGGAACCCAAGAAAGAAAAACAGGCATCCGCCAATCTACAATATAAGAATACTGGCGCAGCTTACGTCATCTGCCAGATTATACACTTTACCGCTTTCCAGTCCTACTACCGTAGGACGCAGAACGACGCCCGGTTTGTTCTCGACCACCCGGGCCGTTTCGCCGTTACTGAGGCGGACATTGGAATCCACCGGGTACAAAATAACTGTGTCCAGGAAACTCCGCATAGAATCGATGTCCAACTGGTCGGTCATGGACATGATCATCTCTACGGCGGTCCGCTGGGAAAAAGCTTTTTTGTACGGCCGCTCCGTTACCAGCGCATCATATACATCTGCGACAGACAGGATTTTAGCAAAAGGAACGATCTTGTCCGCCTTGCATTTCAGAGGATAGCCGGTGCCGTTCATTTTTTCATGGTGCTGAAGAACTGCCAACGGAATCATAGGCGGAAATTCGTTTCTTTTTTTCAAAATATTGTAGCCAAGTCTTGAATGGGACTTCATAACCTGGAATTCGTCATCGGTAAGACGCCCCGGTTTGTTCAGTATCTCATTGGGAATCTGTGCTTTTCCCATATCATGCAGAAGGCCTGCGATGCCGATATCGTATACTTCTCTTGAAGACATGCCCAGTTTTTTGGCAATGATCATAGCAAGAGTGGCTACATCCACACTGTGTTTGAAAGTATATTCATCACTTGTCTTCAAGGCGCTGATATCAATAGCCAGGGAATGGTTTTCAAAGATGGCTTTCATCAAGTCACTGGTAATGTTGGCAGAAGTCTCTACAAATTCTTTGGACTCCGTATTGTTGTACAAAAACTGGATACCCTGGGAAACCCGTTCCTTTACCATGTTGGAAAGGGTCACTTTCTGGGGATCTGCCACCCTGTATTGTTCGATATTTTTTTCTGCCTGCATGGTGGGGGTGACAGCCTGTTTGCTCCTTGGCTGAGCCACCGCTCCTTCATCTAATATGTAAACACCGGGAATTCCCAGTCTCTCAATTGAGGCGATATCGGACTTGTCCAGGATCGTGCCGGATTGGACCAGTAACTGGTCCAGCCGGTTGTTGACAGCCTGGTCAATCTGCATTCCCGGCTCAAGAAATTTTGTCCTAATAAAATAGCGTTTAGCCAAGACGCTTCCCCCTTTGTATGGTTCTTTTCTATTATCATATATCTGCGTTTATTATATCAAAGGGGACACCGTTGTTTCAAGTCAATTTATATAAATAAGTTACAATCCTGAAATGATGAAAAATATTCATTATAAAAATGAATAAATTTAATCATTTTCGCTTTACAATTGAGAAAAGTTCGCTATAATAGTGTATGTTCGGTATTTAAAGAAAGAAATGAGGTTACATACAATGAAAAACGGAATCGAGATCAGATGGCATGGCCGGGGTGGCCAGGGAGCCAAGACAGCTGCTCTGTTGCTGGCAGATGTGGCGTTTAAAACAGGTAAAAATGTACAGGGATTTCCGGAATATGGCCCGGAGCGTATGGGAGCACCCATTACCGCATACAACCGCATCAGCAGCGACGAGATTCGTGTTCATTCCAATATATATCACCCGGATTATGTGGTAGTAGTAGATGAGACGTTGCTGCACACTGTAGATGTGACAGCCGGTTTGAAAGAGCAGGGGGCTATTGTGGTAAACACACCGAAGTCACCACAGGAGATCGCACCGCAGTTGAATGGATATAAGGGAAAAGTATATACCGTGGATGCCAGAAAGATATCCGTGGAGACATTGGGAAAGAATTTCCCGAATTCCCCTATGCTGGCAGCGATTGTGGCGGTAAGCAAAGTGATGGACAAAGATACATTTATCCGGGAAATGAAAAACTCTTACCAGCATAAATTTGCGAAGAAACCAGAAGTGATCGACGGTAATATGAAGGCACTGGAAGTTGCCTATGATGCCGTTATCGCTCATGAGATGTAAGGAGAAGAAAAAATGAGAACAGATATAACAAAGATCAATGAAAACACTCCTCATGAGGAACTGACAGAAGGTTTGATGGTGTTTAACGGTGCCACATCCAAATTGTTCAATACAGGAGAATGGAGAACCAACACACCGGTATTCAAAGCAGATTTATGCAAACAGTGTCTGCTGTGTGCACCTGTCTGCCCGGACAGCAGTATTCCGGTGGCAGAGGGAAAAAGAGGGGAATTTGATTATGACCATTGTAAGGGATGCGGCATCTGTGCCAAAGTATGTCCTTTTGATGCCATTGAGATGAAGGAGGGAAATTTCTAATGTCGATCAAAGAGAGAATGTCAGGAAATGAAGCGGTGGCTTACGCGATCCGCCAGGTAAATCCGGATGTTATGCCGGCTTTCCCTATTACACCGTCTACGGAGATTCCTCAGATGGTGTCTACTTATATAGCCAATGGACAGATGGACACAGAGTTTATCCCGGTAGAAAGTGAACATTCATCTATGAGTGCCACCATCGGGGCAGAGGCAGCAGGAGCCAGAAGTCTTACTGCTACATCTTCTGCCGGTCTGGCATTGATGTGGGAGGAACTTTTACTGGCAGCGTCCAATCGCCTGCCATTAGTGATGGCATTGGTAAACCGTACTTTATCCGGTCCGATCAATATCAACTGCGATCACTCCGATGGAATGGGCGCCAGAGATACAGGATGGATCCAGATTTATGCGGAGAACAACCAGGAGGCATATGATAACTTTATTCAGGCTTATCCCATTGCGGAAGACAAGCGGGTACACCTGCCGGTTATGATCTGTCAGGACGGATTTATTACCAGTCATGCCGTAGAAAATATCCTGCTGGAAGAGGATGACATGGTAAAAGAATTTGTAGGAGAATATACACCGGAAGAATATTTGTTAAATCCAGGCAAACCAATTGCCGTAGGTCCGTATTCTGTATCCAATTATGCCATGGAAGCGAAGAAAAATCAGGAGATCGCCATGGAAAACTCCAAAGAAGTGATCCGGGAAGTGGCAAGAAAATATAGAGAGTTAACAGGCCGTGGTTTTGAATTATTTGAAGAATACAAAACAGAGGATGCCGATTACATCATGCTGATCATGGGATCGGCAGCAGGAACTGCCAAGCAGGCTGTGGATGAACTGCGGGAAGAAGGAAAGAAAGTCGGTGTTTTGAAACTCCGTGTGTTCCGCCCGTTCCCGGCAGAAGAGATTGCACAGGCACTAAAACACTGCAAAGTGGCAGCTATCATGGACCGCTGTGAAAGTTATAATGGACATGGAGGCCCTCTTGCCAGTGAAGTGCCGGCGGCATTGTTCCGTGAAAAAGTAATGATTGAAGCTGTAAGTTACATTTACGGTCTGGCCGGCAGAGATTTTACCGTAAGCGATGTCAAAGATATTTTTGCAGAATTAGAAGGTGTTGCCACAGAAGGAAAAGAAGTAGAGCAGCATCGTTACATTCGATTGAGATAGGAGGACCGTCATGAGCGATTATAGTTTAAAGAAAATGATGAATAAACCGGAGCGTCTGGCACCGGGGCATCGTATGTGCGCCGGATGCGGTGCAACCATTGGCGTTCGTGCCGTTCTCCGGGCACTTCATGAGGGAGATCATGCAGTGATCGGCAACGCTACCGGATGTCTGGAAGTATCTTCCTTTATGTACCCATACACCGCATGGGAAGACAGTTATATCCACAATGCATTTGAAAATGCAGGAGCTACATTAAGTGGTGTGGAGACTGCTTATCATGCGTTGAAAAAAAGAGGAAAACTGCCGGAAGACGAGACTTTTAAGTTTATTACTTTTGGTGGAGACGGCGGTACTTACGATATTGGATTCCAGTCCTTGTCCGGTGCCATGGAGCGAGGACACGACATGGTGTATGTGTGCTATGACAATGGTGCTTACATGAATACCGGAATTCAGCGTTCTTCAGCCACTCCAATGTATGCAGACACAACAACCACGCCGGTAGGTTCCCAGTCTGTAGGAAAGATGCAGAACCGGAAAGATCTTGCCAGCATTATTGCAGATCATGATGTGCCTTATGTGGCGCAGACAACGCTGACTACTGATTTTAAGGATATTCACAGAAAGTCTGAAAAGGCTATTTATACAGAAGGAGCAAGTTTCCTTAATATAATGACACCTTGTCCGAGAGGCTGGCGTTATGAGATGTCCGATGTAATGAAGATCTGCAAGCTGGCAGTGGAAACCTGTTATTGGCCGCTGTTTGAGGTGGATCATGGTAAATGGATCCTGTCCTATGAACCAAAGAAAAAACTGCCGATTGAAGATTTTCTGAGAGAGCAGGGACGATTCAAGCATTTATTCAAAAAAGGAAATGAGCATTTGATAGAACAGTTCCAGGCGGAAGTAGACCGCCGCTGGGAGGATCTGCAGTTTAAGTGTTCCAGAGGATGATATAGATGACGCTTTTATCGTATCAGGTGTTGAAGACTGTGGCGGACCAGGGGAGTTTCAGAAAGGCAGCAGAACTACTGGGACTGACGCCCTCTGCAGTCAGCCATGCTGTTAGTTCGATGGAGAAAGAACTGGGATTTTTTGTTTTCAACCGGGGGAAAAATGGTGTGATGCTTACCAATTATGGGGAGCGTCTTCTTCCATATGTAAACGCCGTTCTAAACAGCGATGAAAGTCTGCAGCAGGCGGTTGCTGAATTTAATGGACTCAAACAGGGAAGAATCAAGATAGGCTGTTTTTCCAGTGTATGTACCAACTGGATGCCGGAACTGATACATTCTTTCGCAAAATCATATCCAGCCATCGAGATGGAAATATTCCAGGGGACTTATGATGATGTAAGTTACTGGATCAAAAATGGTGTGGTGGATGTAGGTTTTTTGTCCGTATCCAGCGCCGGAGAGATTCCGATCGTGCCTTTGTACAAAGACTCGCTGCTCTGTGTGGTACCCAAGGGGCTCCGCACCAGGCAGGGAAGGATGGAAGTAGAGGAACTCAGGGAATATCAGTTTGTTACACAAAGAGAAAGTACGGATGCAGATATCCAGAATTTCATGAAAGAACATGATCTGAATGTGACTTCCAATTATCATGTGGTGGATGACCTTTCCACTGTGGCTATGGTGGCTCATGGATTTGGTATCTGTCTTATGCCGGAAATGGTCATGCAGGACATCCCTTATGAAGTGGACTGCTTTCATCTGAAGGAAGACGCCTATCGCATTATAGGTTTGGCGGCCCTGGATTTTGAGGCTATGGCACCGGCTGTCCGTATGTTTTATGAGCAGGTAGTGAAAAATTATAAACAACCACTGGATTAACAGTGACGGAGGAAATATGGAAAAATCAAGAGCAAATTTTAGTGGAAAGATCGGCTTTGTGCTGGCGGCAGCCGGCAGTGCAGTAGGTCTGGGAAACCTGTGGCGTTTTCCGTACCTGGCAGCTAAAGACGGCGGCGGTGTATTTTTATTGTTTTATCTTGTGTTGGCATTGACATTCGGTTTTGCCTTGCTGACTACAGAGATTGCCATTGGACGAAAGACGGGACACAGCCCATTGACGGCTTATGGCGTGCTTCATAAAAAGTTCAGCAAATTAGGTTTCGCAGCCTGTCTGGTGCCGGTGTTGATCCTTCCGTATTATTGTGTGATCGGCGGATGGGTATTTAAGTATTGTACGGTGTATTTTACCGGTTTGTCTCATGCATCAGCCGGAGACAGTTTTTTTACAGATTTTATTACCGGAGATGTTGCTCCGATGATCTTTGGCCTGGCATATTTGCTGGTAACGGCAGCAGTTGTGCTGGGAGGTGTTAACAAAGGAATTGAAAAGTTCAGCAGGGTCATTATGCCGATCCTTCTGGTGCTGATCATTATTATTTCTGTGTACTCTCTGACACTGCATTACGAAGAGAACGGTGTGGTGAGAACCGGCCTTCAGGGACTGAAAAAGTATGTGATCCCGGATTTTTCCGGCATGACACTGAAAGATTATGCAACAGTACTCATGGATGCCATGGGACAGTTGTTCTTCTCTATCAGTGTGGCCATGGGAATTATGGTAGCTTATGGTTCTTATGTTAAAAAAGATGTAAACCTAATGAAATCTATCAACCAGATCGAGATTTTTGATACGGTTGTGGCTATGTTAGCAGGTATGATGATCATTCCGGCGGTGTATGTATTTTCCGGCATCGAGGGAATGGGGAAAGGCCCGGGGCTGATGTTTGTTTCTCTGCCGAAAGTATTTGATGCCATGGGAACATTCGGGATCATAGTAGGTGCTGTTTTCTTCCTGATGACGGCTTTTGCAGCAATAACATCTTCTGTGTCAGTCATGGAAGCCATCGTGTCCAGTATTATGGACCGCTTCTCCTGGTCCAGGAAAAAAAGTGCCATTGTAACAACAATTTATGGCGCTGTGATCCTGGTAGTGGTATGCCTTGGATATAACAAATGGTATTTTGAAGTGACACTGCCAAATGGAGAGACCGGACAGATTTTAGATATTCTGGACTATATCAGTAACAGCCTGTTGATGCCGCTGGTGGCACTCTTTACCTGTATTCTCATTGGCTGGGTGGTAAAACCTAAGACAGTGATCGATGAAGTGACAATAGGCGGCGTAAAGTTTGGAAGAAAGAGACTGTATGAGATCATGATCCGGTGGATCGCGCCAATCATGCTGATCGCATTGCTTTTACAGGCATTTGCCGGTATGTTTTAAGATCGAAAAAGGAAGTCGTTTTCAAAGACCTGTGTAAGTCTTTGGGAAGAACTTCCTTTTTGATTTTTTAAAGATCCGGATTAGTTGGTAGCAGGAGGAGCAGTCGCTTCGGTGCTGTCGGTGGACTCCGCCGAATCGTCTGAGTCATCTCCGGCCCACTCACTGCCGTCCATCATGGCTGCATATAACCTCTGATAATCTTCCGAATCAATGGCATATTGATCTTTTTTGTTCTCTACAGGTGCTACCGTGATAGTAACATCCAGAGGTGTTTCATCGTATTCCAGTGTCTTCATATTGTTGATGACATTGTCTACGATCATCATCTGCAATTTTTCCTCTGTGTACTTTTTCTGCTTTTTGCTGGAAAGGGAAGCGTAGTAATCTTCCACCGGACCGATGGTGTTTTTGAATACGATCAGACGGTGGGTTTTTACAGTAACAGAATAAGTGCCGTCTTTGTTATCTTTTACATTGCCGATTTCGTATTTCATATTTTTGTAGATCTGCACAAACATATCCCGGTATTTTTTCTTCAGAGCCGTGCTGACATTATCAGATTCGCTGATAAGAGCCTCTACATCGGCATCCAGAGAATCTTCGTAAGCTTGTTTGGCTTCATCTTCCGTTGAATCTGAGTATTTGAGATATTCTTCTGAAAAAGTCTTTTTCAAAAAGGCGTCCAGACAGCCTTTTGTATAAGTTCCTGCATCAAAGGCAGGGCCGCTTTGTCCACAGGCTGTCACTGAGATCATACAGCAGAAAGACAAAAGAACAGCCAGTATTTTTTGCTTCAAATCGATAACCTCCAATCGTAATGGTGTTGCGTAAAACAACTGATGCCATTATACTAAAATTATTTTTCAAAGTAAAGGGGAAAAGCATTTGCGAAACAAGGCGGCGTCAGTGTATAATAAAAAAGTAAACCGTATCAGAAGAGGAAAAAATATGATTTATTTTGCGCCATTAGAAGGCATTACAACATTTATTTATCGAAATATCCATCACAGTTTTTTTGGAGGGGTGGACAGGTATTATACGCCCTTTATCAGCCCTACATCCAACCATGATTTTAAAAGCAGGGAGAAACGGGATATCCTGCCGGAGAATAACAGGGGGATGGATATCGTTCCCCAGATCCTGTCCAATCACAGTGATGAATTTTTATACACGGCATGCTGTCTGCAGGAATATGGCTACAGGGAAGTGAATCTCAATGTGGGATGCCCTTCCGGTACTGTGGTATCCAAGGGAAGAGGGGCAGGATTTTTAGGAAGAACCAAAGAACTGGAGCAGTTCCTTTTTGAAATTTTTGAGAAATGTCCCCTGGAAATATCCATCAAAACCAGACTGGGCATGGAGGAACCGGAGGAGTTTGAAGAGATTTTGAAAGTTTTCAATCAGTTTCCGGTGAAAGAACTGATCATCCATCCGAGAACACGCAAAGACCAGTATAAGGGAGCATTGCATCCGGAGTGGTTTGCTTATGCTGCAGAAACAAGCCGGATTTCCCTGTGTTTTAACGGGGATATCGAGACAAAAGAGCAGTATGAACAGATACAAAAGAAGTATCCCAGGGCCAATATCATGATAGGCAGAGGTTTTTTGAAAAAACCGGGACTGGCACAGGAGATACAGCAGGGCGAGCTAGTGGATGCGGACCGGATCTGGGCCTTTGAAAAAGCCCTGCGGGAGGCATACAAGGAGATTATGCCGGGGATTCCGGCTTTGTATAAGATGAAAGAGGTATGGTCCTTTATGAGAGAATCTTTCCCGGAGCAGGATAGGCTCTGGAAAAAGATAAAAAAGTCCAAAGGAATGGCGGACTACGAAAATGTAATAAGGGAGGCGAAAGGATGAATACAGCGTTAAGCATTGCCGGCAGTGACTGTAGCGGCGGAGCTGGGATTCAGGCGGATCTGAAGACCATGACTATGCAGGGAGTGTACGCCATGAGTGCCATAACAGCCCTGACAGCCCAGAATACGACCGGGGTTTCAGGGATTTTGGAGGTGCCGCCGGAGTTTTTGGAAAAGCAGCTGGATGCAGTATTTCAGGATATTACACCGGATGCGGTAAAGATCGGAATGGTTTCCGGCATTGGACTCATCCGGGTGATCCACGAGAAATTGATACAGTATAAGGCAGAGCATATTGTGGTTGACCCGGTTATGGTTTCCACCAGTGGATCGGATCTTCTGGCGAAGGAGGCCCTTGACAGCATGAAGCAGTATTTGCTGCCACTGGCCCAGGTGATCACGCCCAACATCCCAGAGACGGAAAAATTGACAGGTATGAGGATCCGGGACAGAGAGACGATGGAGCTGGCAGCAAAAACACTGGAAAAACAGTATGGCTGCAGCGTGCTGGTAAAAGGGGGACACAGTCTGGAGGATGCCAGTGATTGTCTCTGCCAGAATGGGAAGATCCGGTGGTTTGAGGGAAAAAGGATTGTCAATGACAACACCCATGGAACCGGATGCACCCTGTCCAGTGCCATAGCAGCCTGGCTGGCAAAAGGTGCCGGGTTGGAAGAAGCAGTAGAAAAAGCCAAGGACTATATATCCGGAGCACTGGCGTATGGATTGGATCTTGGAAAAGGAAGCGGACCATTAAATCATGGTTTTTTATTGGAAAAGGAGTGAAGTTCGTACGAGAAAGTTCGTAGTGGGAATGATGGCACGGACGTAAAAAGAAGATACCCTTTGCAAAATTCCGTGAATGAGGTATGATAGATAGAAAGCAACACATTTGACAAGGAGGATAATTGATATGTACGCAGAAGAGATGTACCGGTTAGGAACCAACCGTTCCGTGATCCGCGATCTGTTTGAATATGGAAACAAAAGAAAAGCCCAGATTGGGGCAGAAAATGTATTTGATTTCAGTCTCGGAAATCCCAATGTACCGGCACCGGAATCAGTGAAAGAGGTGCTGGCTGACCTGATCCAGAAAGAAGATCCTGTGGCTCTTCACAGTTATACATCTGCCCAGGGAGATGCCAAAGTGCGCCAGGCCATTGCAGAGTATGTAAACGGACAGCATGGAACAAGCCTGACAGCGGATAATTTTTACATGACAGTTGGGGCAGCTGCGTCTTTGACCATCAGTTTAAAGGCACTGGCAGAGCCAGAAGATGAGTTTATTGTATTTTCGCCATTTTTCCCGGAATACCGTGTGTTTGTAGAAGGTGTAGGGGCAAAACTGGTAGTGGTAGAAAGTGATCCGAAAGATTTTCAGATTGATAAAGAAGCGTTCCGATTGGCTGTTACACCGCATACTAAGGGAGTGATCGTTAATTCCCCGAACAATCCATCAGGGGTTGTTCTGACCGAGGAGTGTATTCAGGGAATCTGTCAGGTACTGGAAGAAAAGCAGAAAGAATATGGAAAAGAGATCTTTTTGATCGCAGATGAACCATATCGTGAACTGGTATACGGAGATGTAAAAGTGCCATATCTTATGAACTATTATGACAATACGCTGGTTTGCTATTCTTACAGCAAATCTTTGTCCCTGCCGGGAGAGCGTATTGGTTATATCGCTGTATCCGATCATATAAAGGACTGGAAGAATGTATATGCAGCTGTCTGTGGTGCCGGCCGTGTGTTAGGATATGTCTGTGCGCCAAGTTTGTTCCAGAAAGTGATCGCCAGATGTCAGGGACAGGTTTCGGATGTTTCTGTTTATAAGAAAAACCGTGACATTCTCTACAATGCACTGACAGAGTACGGTTACCGATGCATTAAACCGGATGGTGCCTTTTACCTGTTTGTAGAAAGTCTGGAAAAGGATGCTGCCGCATTCTCAGAAAAAGCAAAAGAGTTTGAACTTCTGCTTGTGCCGGCAGACAGTTTTGGAACACCGGGATTTGTCCGCATTTCCTACTGTGTCAGCACAAAACAGATTGAAGATTCACTGCCGGCTTTCAAGAAACTGGCCGAAAGTTACGGTAAATGATCATAAATGTTTATAATAGAAGATCGCCAGTTGGGTCCGGTCTCTCAGAGAGAGTTTTTCCAGGATCACGCTAAGATAGTTTCGCACCGTTCCTTCGCTGAGAAACAGTTCATGGGCGATCTCCTTGTTGTTCAGGCCATCTGCCACCAGCTGGATCAAAGCATATTCTTTGGGGGTAAGGCCATAAGAAGCAAAACTGTCGGGACTGGTATGAGGCTGGATCAGGTCCGGCAGTTTTTCTGTTATTTTGTCTCCGAAAACGGTCTGGCCTTCCATTACTGCTTTCAGTGCCGGCAGGATGCTCTTAAAATCCTGTTTCAAAAGGTATCCCTTTGCGCCGATATGAAGTGCTTTTATGATATATTCGTCATCCGAAAAAGTGGTGAGAAACAAAAGCCGTGCTTCCGGATGCTGGGTTAAGATTGTTTCCCCGGCTTCCAGTCCGGACATACCGTCCATTCGAATGTCCATTAAGAGAATATCAGGTTTGTACTGCTCATACAGAGAAAGAGCCTCTTTTCCGCTGGTTCCTACAGCCAGGACGGTAACTTCCCCGGATGCTTCCAGGATCGCCTGCAGAGACTGTGCCACCAGTGTATCATCATCTACGATCAAAAGTGTCATATAGATTCTCCTTAAAGGTCAAATGACATTTGTCACACCCGGTCAGTGACATTCGTCTCTGTTGCAGATGAAGCTCTTCTGATATAATGGTGGTATCAAAGGAAGAAATGAGGGATTGTTATGGAAAATGTGGTAGAAGTGAAAAATCTGGTAAAACGGTACAAAGAGAGGGTGGCACTGGATCATCTGAATCTTGAGATACGGAAGGGCGAGATCTTTGGTCTGCTGGGGCCCAACGGTTCCGGCAAGACAACAGCTATTAACTGTATTTTGTCGCTGCTTCAATATGATAAGGGAGAGATCTGTGTAATGGGGCGTCCCATGGAGGGAAATGCTTATGACCGGAAAAGAAAGATCGGTGTAGTCATGCAGAATGTGGCAGTGTTTGATGAACTGACGGTGTATGAAAACATAGACTATTTCTGCGGTCTGTACATAGAGGATAAAGAAAAAAGAAAACAGTGTGTAGAAGAGGCAATAGAATTTGTGGAGTTGTCAGAGTTTTGCAGATATTATCCAAAGAAATTATCGGGAGGACTGCTCCGCCGGCTGAATATCGCCTGCGGCATTGCCCACAAACCGGAATTGATCTTTTTTGATGAGCCAACGGTTGCCGTAGATCCACAGAGCCGGAATAAGATCCTGGAAGGGATCCAGATGTTAAATGAACAGGGAGCCACCATTATCTATACATCCCACTATATGGAAGAAGTGGAGCAGATCTGCAGCCGCATCGCTATTTTGGACCGGGGAAAAGTGCTGGCTCAGGGAACGGCGGATGAACTGAAAGCCATGATTAAAAATACAGAAACCATCCGTCTGGAGGTACCGCAGATTTCAGAAGATATATTGAAAAGACTCTATGAACTGCCCCATGTATATCAGGGAACGTATGAAGACGGTATGATGACATTACAGTGCAGCGGAGGCAGTGACAATCTGTTGAATGTGCTGCACCTGCTGGAAGGAGAAAAAGTATCTTTGGGAAGGATCTACAGTGAAAGACCGACCCTGAATGATGTATTTCTGGAAATTACCGGCAAAACTCTAAGAGACGAGGAAGCAAAATGATGGAGGAGGCAACGATATGTTTAGACATTTATTGAGCTACAGCTGCAGACAATTGTTCCGGACTAGAGAAGTGATTTTCTGGACACTGCTTTTTCCTGTTTTGCTGGCAACTTTTATGAATATGGCTTTTGGAAAGATCAGTGATGCAACGGAAAAAATGGACACCATCCAGGTGGCCCTTTATGAAGGAAAGGAAGAGGTGGCACTGGAAACAACCCTTCAGCAGTTAAGCCAGGTAAAAGAGGGGGGCAAGGCATTTATCAATGTGAAAAAAGCAGAATCCATGGAACAGGCAGACCAGTGGTTAAAGGAAGGGAAAGTTCATGGTGTTTTGTGCCAGGAAGAAAAACTGACATTGAAAGTGGCACAAAATGGAATCGAGCAGTCGGTGCTCCGGCAGATTGTGAACCAGTATATTCATTATAAAGATACGCTGGAGAGGCTGGCCAGGGAGAATCCACAAAAACTGGCGGATGCCATGGAGCAGATGAAATCAGAGACCATTGGATTTACGGAAAAAAAGACAACCGAAGGAAATATGGACGATACCGTATCCTACTTTTATGCTATTTTTGCCATGACCTGTCTGTTTGCTTCCTTTGCAGGAGAAGACAAGATGGTACGGTTACAGGCGGATACCTCTGTTCTGGGAATGAGGCGGGGGGTGGCACCGGTATCTAAGGCCAAGGTTATACTGGCAGATTTCATCTGCTGTGAAATCCTGGAATATGCATCGGTGCTGCTGGTGTATGGTTACATGCGTTTTGCACTTGGGATCCAGCTGGGAGAAAAAACAGGAATGATCCTGATCCTTTTGCTGGCGGGAACCTGTTATGGAACAATGTTTGGATTCTTTATCGGGGCACTTCCCAAACTGACAGAGGGCGTGAAAGTGGGAATCTGCGTAGGAGCCAATCTGATGTTCTGTGCGATGAGTGATCTGATGATAAGCGGTATCCGCAATTATTTTGCCCATCATGCACCGCTGGTGAACCACATCAATCCGGCGGCGCTGATCGTAGATTCTTTTTATGCGCTGAATGTATACAACACATATGGAAGATTTTGCCAGAATCTGGTACTGCTTATGTGCCTGACTTTGGTGTTTGGCATCTTAAGTCTGTTATTTGTCAGGAGGAAACGATATGCAAGTGTATAAAACATTTTTTCTAATGCTGAAAAAACAAAAAGGGATGATTTTGATGTACCTGGGCATTTTTGTGGCTGTAGCGTGGCTGGTGGCGGGCCAGGGGCAGAAAAATGAGGAAAAACAGTTTCAAAAAGAGAGCTATACCTTTGCGGTGCTGGATCATGATGACACGGAGATCAGCCGTGGTCTTACAGCCTATATGGGAAAAGAACACAAACAGGTGGAAATCCGGGACGATGAAGAACTGATCCAGGATGAAATATTTGCCAGAAATGTAAATGCTGTCATCCGTATCCCGAAAGGGTTTGGAGAGGCTCTAAAGGCGGGAAAAGAACTCAGGCCTGTACTTCTCAGTGTGCCGGGAACCGTATATGGCCAGGTGTTTCAGTCTCTTGGTGCAGAATATGAAAAAGTATTAAAAATGAATCTGGCCGGGGGCATGGATGTAACGGAGGCATTAAAGACAACAGAAGCAACATGCCGTGAGTCTGTTCCTGTTTCCTTTCTGGAAAGTGGGGAGAATACCCAGTCACACTCTTCTTTGTACTCCTTTTTTGTATACATCCCGTATGTATTCTTTTCCATTGGAGTGATGGCCTTTGGAACCATCCTGATCCAGTTTGAGAAAAAGGAACTTCAAAACAGGATGAATTGTTCCGGATATTCCCGGAGAAAAATTCAGACAGAACTGCTCCTTGGCATGCTGACTGCCGGTGTGGGATTGTGTGCGTTGTATTTTTTGATTGCTTACGCTGGTTTGGGAAACAAAATCTGGTCTTTCAAGGGATTGTTGAGCGCGGTCAATATGCTTTGTTTCATGCTGGTAACATTTGGATTTGTGTATATGATTTCTAAAATGGTGGCAAAGACACAGTTGTTGTCCATGATCTCCAATCTGGTGGGATTGGGTATGTGCTTTTTAGCAGGTGTCTTTGTACCGATTGAGTATTTAAGCGATACCCTTGTGAAAGCAGCACATTTTCTTCCGGTGTACTGGTATGTAGAAGCAGTCAGGCGGATCGATGCCATGGCAGAGGACAGTATGTCGGCAGTAAATGTACTGCCGGACTTTGGAATGCAGATTCTTTTTGCGGTCACATTGGCGGCAGCAGGAGCAGCCTATGCCAGAAGGTGTCAAAAAAGAATATAATTTTACATAGATTTTACATTCACATAAACTAAACTTTACTTAGCCATGCTAATGTAAAAAATGTAGAGAAAAAATTACATTTATGGAGGTAGAGATGAGTTTAAGTGAGTTGTTTTTTCAGGTTCTGACATTGATTGGCGGTCTGGCATTGTTTTTGTACGGAATGAATGTTATGGGAGACGGATTGACAAGAATGTCCGGAGGCCGTCTGGAAAAAATTTTGGAGAAATTAACCAGTAACCCGATCAAAGCGGTTCTGCTGGGAGCCGGCGTAACGGCGGTGATCCAGTCGTCCTCAGCAACGACAGTTACAGTAGTGGGATTTGTAAATTCCGGTATCATGAAACTGGGGCAGGCAGTAGGCATTATTATGGGTGCCAACATTGGTACTACCGTTACATCCTGGCTGTTGAGTCTGACGGGAATCCAGAGCGAAAACTTTTTTATTCGTTTACTGAAACCGTCGTCCTTCACCCCAATTCTGGCATTGATCGGCATTTTCCTGATCATGACAGCAAAACAGGAAAAGAAAAAAGATCTGGGATCCATATTGATTGGATTTACAGTTCTTATGTTTGGTATGGAAACTATGAGTGGTGCAGTAGAACCGCTGGCCCAGGTGCCGCAGTTTACCCATCTGCTGATGGTGTTTACCAATCCAATCCTGGGAATGTTAGTAGGTGCCATACTGACAGCTATTATTCAGAGCTCTTCGGCATCGGTAGGTATTCTGCAGGCTCTTTGTGCCACAGGAAGTCTTTCTTTTGGCGCAGCGTTTCCGATCATCATGGGACAGAATATCGGAACCTGCGTGACGGCACTGTTGTCTTCGGTAGGAGCCAGTAAAAATGCAAAAAGAGCGGCCTTGGTTCATTTGTATTTTAATGTGATCGGAACGGTCTTATGCATGATCGGATTCTATTCCCTAAATGCGTTTTTACATTTTGGATTTCTGGCACAGGCAGCTACCCCGGCGGGAATCGCCATTATCCACAGCTGCTTTAACATTGGTGCCACCGTTATACTTCTTCCGTTTGCCAGAGGACTGGAAAAACTGGCTATGCTTACCGTGCGGGAAGATAAAGATGAGAAGAAAAAGAATGAAGAATTTGCCAATCTGGATGAGCGTTTTCTGGAGACTCCGTCTCTGGCGCTGGAGCAGTGCAAGGTATCGGTGGACCGGATGGCTGTGTATACAAGAGACAATATCCTGCGTGCGTTAGCCACACTGGGCAATTACAGTAAGGAAGAATATGCGAAGATTGAACAGGTAGAACAACTTATTGACCGGTATGAAGAAAATGTCACTGAATATCTTCACAAAATTATGACCCACAGTTTATTAGAGAAAGATGGCGAAGAAGCCAATAAACTGTTATACTGTATACGAGATTTTGAGCGGATCTCGGATCATGCCTGCAATATTGTAGAACAGGCAGAGAAGATTGAAAAAGCCGGAGAGGTATGGCCGGAGAAAACGGTGGAGCAGCTTCAGGAATATGCAGGTGAAGTGGGCAAGATCGTGACTATGACCGCAGAAGCTTTTGTAGAAGAGGATCCGGAACGGATCCAAGAAATCGAGGAAAAAGAAGATCATATTGATGAAGTAAATAAGAAAATCAAAAAGCAGAATATGAAACGGATGAAAAAGGAAAAATGTGCCCCTGCTATTGGTATTTTTATCAATGAACTGTCCATTAATTTTGAAAGAGTAGCGGATCATTGTGAAAATATTGCCATTAGTCTGGGAGAAAGCAGCGAGGCCTGATTGGAGGAGAGAGCATGATCTGTATACTGGAAGATGATGATAATATTCGTGAAATAGAAAATTTTGCACTGAAAAATTGTGGCTTTGTAACAGAGCCGGCAGCTTCTGCCAAAGAATTCTGGGAAATCATGGAACACAAGATCCCCCAGCTGATCTTATTGGATATCATGCTGCCGGACGAGGATGGTATTTCTGTCCTCACAAAATTAAAGAAAAATCCAGAGTGGAAAAAAGTTCCGGTTATCCTGGTGACGGCCAAGACCAGTGAAATGGATAAAGTAAAGGGATTGGATACCGGAGCGGATGACTATATATCCAAACCATTTGGTGTGCTGGAACTGATCTCCAGAGTAAAGGCAGTGCTCCGGCGCAGTGATTCAGCGGGAGATGACACCGTGATCACCAATGGAAGCATTGAATTAAATGTGGAAAAACATGTGGTCTCGTATGATGGAAATAATATTGAACTGACTTACAAAGAATTTGAATTGCTGCGGGTCCTTATGAAGAATGCGGGCAATGTTATGACCAGAGAGATACTTATGGACCGGGTATGGGGAACTTCTTATGAAGGAGAATCCAGAACTCTGGACATGCACATAAAAACCCTGCGGAAAAAACTGGGCGAAGACGGAGGAAAACTTATTAAGACCGTGCGGAATGTAGGGTATAAATTTCAGTCTTGATTTTTGCCAAAAAGTTGATATGATAGAGGTATAGGATAAAAATTAGGAGGAAAAATGCATGTTTGGAAAATTAATTAGTATTTTGAAGGAAAATCCAAAGAAGATTGTTTTTACAGAAGGAACGGATCCTCGTATTCTTGAGGCATCCTCTCGACTTTTGGCAAGTACCTTTCTGGCACCTATTCTGATCGGAAAGAAAGAAGAAGTAGAAAAGGTAGCAGAGGAAAGTGGTTTTAATATTCGTGGAGCTGAGATCATTGATCCGGAATGTTATGAAGAAATGGATGCAATGGCAGAGGCTTTGTATGAAATTCGTAAATCTAAAGGTATGACACTGGAGCAGGCAAGAGAGACTTGTCTCCAGGCCAATTATTTTGGAACAATGCTGGTAAAAATGGGTAAAGCGGATGCGCTTCTGGGAGGCGCTACTTACTCAACAGCCGACACAGTACGTCCGGCACTTCAGATCATCAAGACAAAACCGGGTAAAAAGATCGTAGCATCCTGCTTTATTCTGGTTCGTGAGTCAGCTACCGATGGAAATACAGTACTGGCAATGGGAGACTGTGCCATCAACATCAAGCCGACAGAAGATGAACTGGCTGAGATTGCAGTAGGATGTGCAGAATGTGCCAAGATATTCGGTATTGATCCGAAGGTTGGTTTCCTGAGTTATTCTACACTGGGATCTGGTAAAGGTGAAGATGTAGATAAGATGCGTGAGGCAGCAGCGAAAGCAAAGAAAATGGCACCGGAACTTCCTATCATCGGTGAAGTTCAGTTTGATGCAGCCGTTTCTCCTAGAGTTGCCCGCACAAAATGTCCGGACAGCAATGTGGCAGGTTCTGTCAATACATTTATCTTCCCTGATATTAATGCAGGAAATATTGGATATAAGATTGCCCAGAGACTGGGACATTTTGATGCATACGGTCCTATTATGCTTGGATTGAATGCACCGATCAATGACCTTTCCCGCGGATGTAATGCACAGGAAGTATATTCCATGGCTATTATTACCGCAGCTTTAGCATAGGGGACTAGAACGAAAAGGGGAAATAGGATGATGAATATAACTGGCAAAGAGGGTCGTGCGGTCGCTGATAAGAGTGGCCGTATAGGCCCTTTAGATGGAATACGGGCAGTGGCTGTACTTATGGTAGTATGGTATCATTTTTGGCAGCAGTCCTGGCTTATGCCGGTTGCTGGACCGGTGAACCTGGACTGGATGCCCAGAAATGGTGCAATCTGTGTGGATCTCATGATCCTGCTGTCCGGGTTCTGTCTTTTTTTACCTTATGCAAGAAATATGTTCCGGGAGGAAAAAGACCCTTCGGCCGGACAGTTTTACCGCAAAAGGGCGGCTCGCATTATGCCCTCGTATTATGTATCACTTTTGATCGTATTGGTTTGCTTTGCCATTCCTTTAGGCGAATACACCGGTGTTTCGGATATGCTTGGGGATCTGATCCCACATATCTTTTTTATCCATAACTGGTTTGGCGCATCCTTCCAGTCGACTCATTTAAATGGAGTGCTCTGGACAGTTGGTGTGATCGTCCAGTTTTATGTGGTATTTCCATTTTTGGCAAAGGCGTTTAAAAAACGGCCTATGGTTACATATTGGTGCATGACGGCAGTGGGACTTTTATCTTCTTGGATCATCAGCCACAACTTTGCCCAGATCGACCAGAGCCTGTTTGTAAACAACACATTTACTTTTGCTTCTGTGTATGCTAATGGTATGCTGGGAGCTTATGTGTATGCATCCATGGAAAGTAAACCGGAGAGAAGCCGTGGGGAGGCAGTTTTTTTCACGGCCATGTCTCTTACCAGTATATGGATCTATAAAATTCTGTGTGCCCACAGACAGAACTATGGACAGGGGCTGGAACAGAAGTGGCAGGTTGATTACAGGTATTTATTATCCCTGGTATTTCTGCTGTTTGTGATCAGCACGATTTTTGCCTGCAAATGGTATCAGAAGATATGGGACAATGCAGTTATGCGTTTTTTGGCGGCAATTTCTTTTAACTTATATATATGCCACCAGTATATCGCTGTAAAATTAAAAGAGTTCCATATTCCGTCCTGGGATGGTGCAGAGGAACCCAATGTAGTGGGAGATGCAGCATGGCAGTGGAAGTATACGATTTTGTGTATTATTGTATCTCTGGCGGTGGCGACGGCTATGACCTATCTGGTTGAAAAACCGGCGGCCCGCATGATTTTAAATAAAAAGAGAAAAATGGAGACAACGAATGATTAAAGATTTATTTCATAAAAACAGGCCGATTTATTCACTGGAAGTATTTCCGCCTAAGAAAGATGCAGATGTATCTGTTATTTACGATGCGCTGGATCAGTTTAAGACACTGCATCCGAGTTTTATCAGTGTAACTTACGGAGCAGGCGGTAATACGGCAGAGAATACGTTTGCCATTGCTTCTTATATTCAGAACCAGTGCGGCATTGAGGCACTGACCCACCTTACTTGTGCGGCGATTCCGGATGAGTTGTTTTTGGCCAATTTTCTGACCAATCTATACCGGAATGGTATACACAATCTGCTGGCGCTGAGAGGTGACCAGCCTCGTACGATGACAGATGAACAGTTTGCTGCAAGATACTACGATCATGCCTCAGATCTTACCAAGGCGGTAAAAAGTATGTATGATTTCAGTGTGGCAGGAGCCTGCTATCCGGAAGTTCACCAGGAGGCAGAGAATCTTCAGCAGGATGTGTCAAATCTGAAGATAAAAGTGGAGCAGGGGGTAGACTTTTTGATCACCCAGCTTTTCTATGACAACGAGTGTTTTTATCGTTTTCTGGAGGAAGTGCGCCGTCAGAATATTGAGGTGCCGGTTTTGCCGGGACTTATGCCGATTACTTCCGCAGGACAGGTGAAGAATATTGTAGGTATGTCGGGAACGAAGATCCCGAAGAAATTGCAGGAATCTATTGACAAATATAAGGACTCGCCGGAAGACTTAAAGAAAGCCGGAATTGAGTTTACCAAGGAACAGATGGAAGGACTTTTGCAGCATGGAGTGGATGGAATCCATCTGTATTCCATGAACAAAGTAGAGATTGCCCGCGCTATCTACGAATAAGAAAAACAAAAAAAGGCATCTGCCGCCGGTACATCCGGTAAGGCAGGTGCCTTTTTGCTATAGGTAGTCTCGATAAAAGAGAAAAACTAGCGTCCGCAGCACTGTTTGTATTTTTTGCCGCTGCCACAAGGACATGGATCGTTTCGTCCTACCTTGCGGTTTGCATTGTGGATCGTGCCGGAATTTTTCTGCTCTTTATAAAGCTCTTTACGGCGCTCTTCTGACAGAAGATTGTCCCACTGAGGAAGGCTGTAGAGCCATTCGGCCTTGCAGTCAACCATGTTGTAGTATAATTTTTCCAGATCTATATCTAATTTGACAACCGTGTCTTTGTCCATTGTCTCGATCGGATTTTCCTCTTTCAGGCTGTCATTGATTCCATCCAGAAAACCAACCATCATGGAAAGTGGTACATCATATTTAGCAGCCAGAGCTTCTACAGAACCTTCTACTACCTCATCCGGGTTAGAGAGAAGTTTCTCATAAATTCCTTTTTCCAGAGTAAAATAGTTCTCCCAGAGTTTTTCGCCTTCTTTTGAATTTTGCATCTCTTCGCTATAAGCGTACTCACGCCAATCTTGTAATAAAGCCATATTTGTCCTCCTGTAATATTACAAATAAATTTAATCAGCCATTAGACTATATCATAATTACACACAAAATGCAAAATATTATTGAATAAGAAAAACAAAGTTGTTCATACTATAGACAACGGCAGGAATTTCTCATCCCCCCTGAAGAATTCCTGTCAGGTTCTTTCCGACATTGATCCGGAGAGAAAACCTATCCTCCCCTTTTTGTAAATTGCCAGGTGGTTTGAAACTGCCTGGCAATGATTGTTTTATACGAGGATATTGTGTATACTGGAGAAAAAGAAAAGGAGGGACCTATATATGGAGATCCGCACGTTACAGCAAAAAGACCTGGAACAAATGTCTGTACTATATGAAGAACTGCTTCACGGAGAGAAGATGACTATGGAGCATATGGAGAAAATGTTTCGTAAAATTCAGAAAAGAAAAGATGTTACAGTACTGGTGGCGGCAGATGGTGACCGGTGTATGGGAACGGTTACGGCGGTTTTGTGTTATGGCCTGGATGGAACTTTTATGGTTGTAGAAAATGTAGTGGTTAGCAAAGCATGTCGGAGAAAAGGAGTAGGTAAAAGTCTGTTTGAAAAAATAGATGAACTGGCAGAGCAGAATAATTGTGGATATACGATTCTGGTTTCATCGGATTTTAGAAAAAAAGCTCATAAATTTTATGAGGACATGGGATATACAGATGGAGTAAAAGGATTTCGAAAAGTCTACAAATAGTAGAAGGGCTACTTGGGAAACACTATATTTAGTACAAAGAGATGAATTGTCGAAAAAAGAAAAAATATTTTGAAAAAAGTGTTGACAAAACCAGATATGTTTGATAAGATAATACTCGCTGACGCACGAGAGATGCGAAAGCACAGAGGGTGAAAAGCCCTGAGAACCTTGATAATTGAACAGTGAAACAACCTTGAAAAATTTCGAACAAATTTTTCGGGGAACATTCGATATAAAAGAATGCAACCAACCCGATTCAATTCGTTTCTTAAAAAAAGAAACACCAAATAAATCGAACGGATATTTAGCCAAGCTAAGTTCTGAAGATTAAACTTTTAACATGAGAGTTTGATCCTGGCTCAGGATGAACGCTGGCGGCGTGCTTAAC
>ENA-ORTW01000323-ORTW01000323.1-human-gut-metagenome-genome-assembly--contig:-NODE-323-length-69723-cov-11.221881_pt1 | contig 69723 bp, 62 predicted proteins | sample MGYA00242072_ERZ509193 | MGnify/ENA primary metagenome ERZ509193 (study PRJEB26280, sample SAMEA2338813) | human gut metagenome | biome: human gut; feature: human-associated habitat; material: faeces... | reverse complement strand
GGACGAGTACTGTTTCCGTTTCAACCGCCGCATGACGGGCAATCAGATATTCCTGCGCTTGACCAGAGCTGTCGCTACATCTTGTAGCGTGCTGAGTTAAGTCGATAAGCATTTAAAATTTTATGCAATATAGCAATAAGGACGTTTAGAGGAGGCTGCATTCACCGTCAAAAATTTGGTCACGGGAGGTCTTACCTATGCCCAGACGAGGAGAAAACATCTACAAGCGGAAGGACGGACGATGGGAAGGGCGTTATATTGCGGATCGAAAACCGGATGGCAAAGCGGTTTACCGCTCCATTTACGGAACTTCCTACGCGCAGGTGCGGGAAAGACTGGTTGCTAAGCGACAGGAAACACACAAGCGGCAGATCGGTTCCTGCAAGCTGACGGTAAATGAGCTTTTGGCGCTCTGGCAGGCCGAGAACAGCCAGATCAAAGCCACCAGCCGGGAGCGCTACCGGGCGCTCATTGAGCTGCACATTCAGCCGGAGCTGGGAGCGCGGAAGGTTCGGGAGCTGAACGAGGAGGTTCTGGATGCCTTTGTCCGCAAAAAGCTGAAATCCGGGCGGTTGGACGGCAGGGGCGGATTAGCGCCCAAAACCGTGCGGGATATTTGCATTGTCATGAAATCGGCGCTGAAGCTGGCAAAACGGAAATACAGGTATTCGGGGGATGGAGGAATAAATGCTCCTGCCATCAGGCAGAAGCAAGTGGAGGTTTTTTCCCAGCTGGAAAGTCAGCGAATCACCGCCGCTGTACTCAAAAAGCTGGACAGAAGCAGCTTGGGCTATTTGCTGTGTCTGGAAACAGGGCTGCGTCTGGGCGAGGTCTGCGCACTGCGTTGGTCTGATATTGACCTTGCGGAAGGGGTGCTTCGTGTCCAGCGGACGGTTTACCGCATCAACTACGGGAAGCGCACCGAGCTGGTGCTGCAAACGCCGAAAAGCGAAAACTCCGTTCGCGCTATCCCGTTGACGGCGAAAATGCTTTCCGTACTGCGCCAGATGAAGGACAAGAAGGATTGCTGCCTGCTTACCGGCACAGAGCGGCCTCTGGAGCCGCGGACAATGCAGTATCGCTTCCGGCGCTTTCTGGAGAGGAACAACTTGCCACTAAGGAATTATCACGTTCTCCGGCATTCCTTCGCCACGCGCTGCATTGAGGGCGGCATGGATATCAAATCTCTGTCTGAAATTCTGGGTCACGCCAATGTACAGACCACACTGCAAATGTACGTTCATCCCTCCATGGCCTCCAAACGAGCCGCTATGGAGGCCGCCAGTATGCTGGCCGGAATTGCGTAAAAAGCACATTTGCCGTCAAAAATCTGGTCTTGCGAATACGGGAAAAGGCGCATTCCTGTAAGGGAAATTCAGGATTATATCGGCAAGTTAGTTACTTGACGAAATTTTTTTGCCGTTTGGCAGGTGTTCTGGGCAATACTCCCCTGTACTTTCATTATACCATCTCCTGCCCTATTGTTATGTCGAACCATGTCAATTGCTGAATTCTCTTTTTCTAATTCTATTATACTAAATACAGCAGATTCTGTGTTTTCTTCTCGTCTCCAGTTATACTATCTCTTGGAATTAAATCTCAGTCTAAGAGGATGATTGCTATGGATTTGAAAGCAATTGGGCGGCGGATCAAAGCAGCTCGCGAGGTGAAGGGGTTGACGCAGGAGGCATTGGCAGAGCTGGTGAACTTTAAGCCCCATGCTTATCTGGAAACTGCAGGCTTTAAGCTGGCCCATCTCTGGGGCTTCCTATGGGGGAACGCCTTCTTCCCGGAAGTTGTTCCGGGTTACACACCGGATACGGCTCTCACAGCCAGGTACGTCCAAATGGCGAGTATGGATATTGGTTTTCCCATAAGAGTTCTTACGTAATCGCCTTGCAACCGGAAACAGTTTTATGTCTGGCTAATGTCTGATTTCTGGCAACGCTTCATACGCGGATAGCCCTGAAAGGCTGGATTCCGCAGTTGACTAAAGCTGTCAGCTATGATATAATGCCATCAACATAGTATCCGAGTTTTGCGGCGGCAAAACATAGTTTCTGAGTTCTCATGTGCCCGAAGTCGTTATGTCTTCGGGCTTTTTCTACTCTTCTGCATCTTTTTACAGATGCACAGAGGTCAGCAAAACGGAGGGGCTATCCCTCAACATACCATGGCAGAAATGTCATCGTATTCAAAAGCACTCACTTGAATTTCTCGATTCTTGTGGGTGCTTTTTTTATATAGATTGGAGCTTCTATGGCTCCCCCAACCTTATTTCCGGGGAGCCTTCTGGCTGACCCGTTGTATATAGAAATCAAATAACGAGGAGTAATCCAATGGACTATGAACTGATTATTCTGCACACCCTTGTGGAGATTGTTATGGACGAAGATGCTTCGGAACATCTGAAAGAGCTTCGGATTGCCGCTCTCAACAAGGTGCTGCGCCGCCTGAACGCATACCATCATCTGGGCTTTATCCGGCCTCTGACAACGGCGATTGCGGAAAAGAAATGCAGCACGATTCAAAAAGCTGCCACCCAAGCGGAGATAAAGCGGATCCTCGGCCCTCGTTGCCCCAGATATGACGGCAACAAGTTCGTTGAGGATCCTTACATTCTCCCGGAGGAGGAACTGATTGGATGGAGTTGTGTATCCCTTCAGGTTCCGCTGAATGCTGTTGGTGCCGCAAGATTTCAGGAGCTGTTCAACCGTATCTTTCCCAATGGTGTGAATGGGGTGACTCAGGATGCGTGAACTGACATTCGGTGACCTTCGCTGCCGCCACTTTACCGGACGTTCCTACATTAAATCCGGTGAAGGCCGAAACCGCGTCTACGGTTATCGAACCGGTATCCAGTGCGATTTAGGAAACATTGAGCAATCGGAATGGTTCCAAATGGTGCGGGAGCTTATCGACTGTAAGGGGGAGCGGCACTTATACGAGCAGCTTCTGGAATACCTGACGGAGCATAACTACGCCAAGAGTACCAAAACCCAGCTGGAACGCAAAGCGCTGGAACTGCACGCTGACCGGATCTTTGACAACGAAGCATGGGTCGATTTCCTGAAGTTCAATCGGAAATATCGCCCGGAGGTCGCAGCAGCCACCAAGGTGGTTTATATCCGCACGGAATGCTGCAGCAAACCCGGAGCGATCCCCCAAACCCAGTTAGATTCCCGCATTGATGACAGAGTCTGCTGCCCGCATTGCGGCAGATGGACACATTACGAAAGCTTATCCGGAAGTTTACCCACTTCTGTGAGAAGACCCGGATGAACATTGAGGGACTGTCCCAAACCACCCTGTCCAAGTTCCTTGGTCACGGTTGGATCCGTAACTTCGGCGATCTGTATGAGCTGGAAAAGTATCGGGACGAGTTTCTGCAAACCCCGGGCTTTGGTGAAAAGTCCTTCGAGCGTCTGCTGGCATCCATCGAAAAGAGTCGCCATTGCACGCTGGCGAGGTTCATTGCCGGTCTGGGAATCCCCATGGTGGGACGCCATGCCGGTCGTGATCTGGATCGCTACTTTGGCGGCTCCTGGGAAGCTTTTGAGCAAGCCATTCAGGATGGCTTTGATTTTACGCAGCTTCACGATTTCGGCGAAACCATGAACAACAATATCTACATCTGGTACGCGGATGCAGAGGAAGCCAACCTCTGGAGACCGCTGCTGAACCACATTGAATTTGTAAAGGAGACTTCTACTATGACTACCAACACCACCAACCCCTTTGCGGGCAAGACCGTCGTTGCCACCGGCAAGCTCATGAACTACACCCGTGACGGGATCCAGAACAAGCTGCTTTCCCTAGGTGCCAATCCCGCCTCTTCCGTCACCAAAAAGACGGATTATCTTATCGTTGGTGAGAAAGCAGGCAGCAAGCTGGCCAAAGCGCAGCAGCTGGGCATCGAAACCCTGACTGAAGAAGAATTTGAGCAGATGCTCGCTGACTAAGACAGGCGGTATAAACATGGTATTCTACGACGAAGCAGAAGCCCGCAAACTGTATGAACGGTACAAGCTCCAGTGGATGGTTTACCACGGACTCGGTCTTGTAGATCTCATGGACTGTATGGAAGCCATGATCCAAGAGGATCTGACTTCCAGCGAAACCCGTAGCAAGCTGCAGGAGCTATTTAAGGCTTGGGAGTTTGACGTTGGTTTCCCCAGCGGTCAGATATGGTCCTGCTATGAAGAGTACCGGGATAACGAGTACGAAATGGATTCTGAAAATGCCTGCATGCTGATCTCCGTTTTCGAGCGGGACATCACCACAGCGGTATTCCCCAATCCGGAAATGGCAAGAACCACCATGCTGGAAGAGCTTGAGACAGAATTCCTGAAATACCATAGCGAAAGCGAATGGAATGCAATAAAATCCCAGCGATCCTATGATTGTGATTCCTTTGGCTTCAGCTCACGGAGCGCTTGGTCCAATCTGGACGATGACCGCAACTGTGACTGGCAGATCGTTTCCATTTCTACCGTAACCACATAATGACATCTCAGCCCGGGGCAGCTATTACTGCCCCGGGTCATTTTCAAAGGAGTACTGAATCTATGAAAAAACGCATTGACATCCACGGTACTTTGGAGTTTCCTCTGGCCATCGGCTGTGCTGCCTTTATCCGGCAGACCGTCGGAGGCATAATCCGAACCTCTCCCGTGAAGCATTTCATCACACTGCCCTCCGGCGTAACCTACATCCAGACCCAGAATACCCGCTACTATCTGCATCCGCCCGCAAAGGCTGCGGCAGTAAAGGGGGTACAGATATGAGTCAACACCGAGAGAGCAAAGAAGACAAGTTCCGGCGTCTTGCGGAAGCCCGTGTCAATAAGATACTGCACCTGTATCGGCTGCTTGGCAACCTATCCTGGACCGGCACCTATGCCTACACAAAGGATCAGGTGGATCAGATATTTACCACGCTGCAGGCAGAGCTGCTCCGGGTCAAGCTCCGGTTTCTGCGAACTCAGTCAACTGCAAAGAAACGGTTTGTCCTGAGCGAACCTTACACCCCGGAAAGATTCAAGATATCCGAGGATAATCCCACGCTGGCAATCCCACTGCCCGATGGCACATACCTCAGGGCAGTTGGGTATCCCACCGATACATACCCGTGTATCGACATCTACTGGGACAATGGCATCAATGCACCGACTGATACCCTCTGCTTCGTAGAGTTCAATCCCGATCACGAGGAAGACGAGCGCGTTTGCATTGGTGCCTACCGCAGCAATCAAGATGCCCCCGCTTATTATGCGCCGTATATGGCGGCAGAAAGGAATGCAAACAATGAAAGCACACCTTGCTTTTGCTACCTACGATCTGAACAAGCCTGCAGGGAGCCGTCAGACCAATTGCGTCCATATCTACATCAGCATTCCGGAATGGCTGGAACTGTGCCGGAAGTTAGCCTGTGGGGAGCTTCGGTATCTCTGGCAGGAACGAAAAAGAGCCGGTGACAATAGGCCCGTTCAGGAATGGCTTGGCGGCACCTCTGCGGAAAAATTGCTTCAGTATGGGAAAGCCAGACCAGATGGCAAAAGCCTGTCCCGGGTCGCCAGACTGTGTACCGCTCAAAAGTTCGACTTTCTGTTTACCGCATCCAGCGGCCCCGGTGACAAGGATTCAAAAGGGCTTATCGTACCCCGGTTCGGTAAGAAACCGGAAAACCATGTTGCCGTCGGCATGACATGGGATGCACTTGCAGAGCTTCTTCTGATCACCAAGACCCATTATGAGGCTTGGCTGGCAGCTTGGTATCTGTCCCAGATTCAAACGGGAAACCCGCAACCGCCCGCCAAGACACGCAAAGCGCCGGAAATTCCAGCCCAGCAGCCGGAACCTGTAATTCAGCCACAATACGTTATACCGGAGTATTCTGGTATATCGCTGTTCTGAGGTGAGCCCTGCGTATCGCAAAATAATCTATTCTAAATGGAGGACTATTCATGTTAAACCATATCACCATCATGGGTCGACTGACCCGAGATCCTGAACTGCGCAGAACCGGAAACGGCGTCGCCGTTACCAGCTTCACTATAGCAGTGGATCGGGATATCAAAGGCAACGACGGCGAAACAGATACCGATTTTATCGACTGTGTCGCATGGCGTCAGACCGGCGAGTTTGTCGGAAAGTATTTCACCAAAGGCCGCATGGCCGTGGTTTCCGGCAGATTGCAGATCCGAGGCTGGACAGATAAAGACGGCAGCAAACGGCGTACCGCAGAAGTCAACGCAGATCATGTGTACTTCGGCGATTCAAAAAAGGAGCTGCAGAATGATCCATCTGCACCGGCTTCCTATCTGCCCCCTGCTTATCCGGCAGCCAGATACGCAGCGCCTTCTTCCGATTTTGCAATGCTCGAAGACGATGACGCACAGTTGCCTTTCTGAGATTTTGACGGATGCAGCAGTGAATGAAGTCACAAGGTGTGCCTGTGCGACGATACGGTAAATTACCAGAACTAACATTCTAAATCATTCCCCCTGTCAGCAGAAAAAAAGAGTAGTGGCCGGTCGGTCGCTACTCTTTCTTTTGCTATTTGGGGTCTTGCTTCAAAAGGACTTCCAGCATACTATGAATCACCATCCAGTTATCTCCGGTATCTCTCACCGAACCGTTAGAGATAAATTGTAGAAGTTGTAATATAGAATTTCGCATTTTGTATCGGCTTCGTCACCATCCGCTTCGTAGTGGGAGAGAGAAAAATCGCAGCTGTCGATGGGAATACGCACGAAACGATACTTCATCGTCCCCTGCCCAAAGTATTCATCCAGCATCTGTTTTTTCTGTTCCGGATTCATCAGGGAATAGATATACGCCGCTGAATCCGTAATGGCGCCGCCAAAGCCATCCATTTGTTGATAAATAACCTGAGGGTAGAGATTGATCAGCTGTTCTTCCCTGCCACCGTCATCGCAAAATGGGATCGTCTGTTCCCTGGTAATTCTTTCTTTTCCTTCGTATGTGGTTGAAATAAGTCTTAATTCCATTATCTTTCACCTCGCTCAAATTGGCTCTACCGAGACATCCAGCCGCAATACACCGCCGTTGCGGATCTGCTTTGCCCATTCCGCCGGGACCTTGCTGCCCGCTATAAATGCGGTTCCCGTTCCGTCACAGATTTGGTATCCGGTAATCCGATATGCACCGGGTCTCAGTTCTTCCAAATCTGCAGCATGGTACACTACAGGCACTTTGCCTAAAAATGTCCCCATCAGTTCCCCATCTTCCGGGAGCAGTCTGGCGGGGATCGCCGGACACAGGCTCAGATACAGTCCGTCGTCATCCAATCCAAAGGGAGCTTTCCCGAACAGCATCCAGTTCCAAATAGAGATAAACTCCGCCGTGCTGCCGGAGAGCCGGGATACAAAGCCCCGTCCGTGGGAGGCGGAATCGGAATTTACCGACGAAACCAGAAAGCTGGAATTCTCAAGGGTGCTCCGCCCGTACGTTTCAGGAGGAAGAAACGGTATGGCCATAGCTGCAAAGTCCATAAAGAAGCGGTCATAATTGCCGCATGCAAGCAGCGCCAGCAGATACTTGTATTCCATATCCCGTATTTTTTACACCATGCCAGGCAGTCGTCCACATGCCGCAGATATGCCGTATGGAATCTGACCGTATCCTGCTCCCCGATATCAAACAAATGCCGGGCGTTCATGGCAAGCCGCACGGAGTTCAGCCCCTGCCCCGCGATCCATGCAATATCCCGTTCGGTGATATATCTGTCATAATACCGTTCCCAGAAGGCTTCCGCGTAACGCTCCCCGCACAATTCACGTAGCAGTTTCTCCATACGCCGGGGCCGGTCACATTTGGTGTAAAATTTCCACATATACCCTTCTGGCAGCAGCCAGCCACCAAGGCCCATACCCCGCAGAATGATAGGATTTTTCCCGCAATATAAAACGCCGTTGTTGGTATGTAAGAATTCCATAGGCTCACCCTTTCACTGCACCGTCTGCAATGCCCTTCAAAATCTGCTTTTGAAAAACCGCATAGAATCCGATCACCGGCAGCGCCGCCAGAATCAGCGCGCTGAGAATTGCGGTCCAGTCGCTGCTGTACTGACCGAACAGGGTATTGGTCGATAACAGCAGCGTATATTTTTTGCTGTCGGAAATGACAATAAGGGGAAGCAGGAAGTCATTCCACACCCATAGAACGTTTGTGATTGTAATGGTTGCCGTAATGGGCTTCAGCATGGGCAGTACGATCCGGAAGAAGGTCTGCACAGAACCGCATCCGTCGATGGCCGCGGCCTCCTCCATCTCTGTCGGGATGCTTTTGACAAATCCGTGATACAGGAAAATCGCCATGCTGACGCCCAGACCGGCATAGACAAACGACAGCCCCAGCAGGGAGTTCTTGATTCCCAGCGCCAGCGTGACTTTGTACAGCGGGATCATAATGGAGCTGAACGGGATCAGCATGGAGAAAATGAACAGCTTCAGCAGAAACCGGGACAGCCCCGTTTTGGTCCGGCAGAGTTTCCAGCCGGCCAGCGCCGAGAACAGGATTATCAGAGACACGCTCAGTCCCGCCAAAATGGCCGTGTTGACAAAGCTGCGGCCATAATGCATTTTTTCGTATGTCCGGATGTAGTTATCCAGATTCCATTCCGTAGGCCAGCTCATTACATTGGTCAGCAGCTCCCGGTTGGACTTGAAAGAGTTCATCAGCGCCATCAGCAGCGGGAACAGGGTGTACAGGGCAGCGATCGTCAGCAGGCTGTATATGACAATATCAGACCAGAGCCGCTTCTTTTTCATAGCTCCTGCTCCTTTCTGCCGGTGATTCTGAGCTGAACGGCGGTAACGGCCAGAACAATGATAAACAGCACCGTCGATTTCGCGGTAGCATATCCATAGCGGATGTTCCCGCGGAACGCCTCTTCATAAATATTGATGGCAACGGACTGTGTCGCCCTGCCGGGGCCGCCGCCGGTGAGCGTATAGATCACATCAAAGACCTGAAAGCCTGCATTCAATGCCCAGAAGACGCAAATGGTGATCGCATGGCCAATCAGTGGAAAAACGATTTTCCAGAAATTCTGCCAGGAATCTGCGCCATCTATGGATGCCGCCTCCTTCAGATTTGCGGGAACGCCCTGCAATGCGGCCATGTAGATGATCATCAGATAGCCTGTCGCACCCCAGGCTGCAACGATCATGATGGCGATGAAGGAATACTTGGGGTCACCGATCCAGGAATGATCCAGGAACTTCCACCCCCAGTTGTCCGCCATATAATAGAGAACCTTCGTAAAAATAAACATCCACATATAGCCGCCAATGACCATGCTGATCATATTCGGCATATAGAAGACGGTGCGGTACAAGCCCTTGGCTCTGCGGCGGCTTTCGATGGCCACTGCCAGCGTCAGCGCCGCCACATTGGAAACAATCACGATCACAATAACATATTTGAAGGTAAACCACATGGAATTCCAAAAATATTTATCGGACAGTATTTCGATAAAATTGGAAAGGCCAACAAAATCATATTCCTTTTTCAGGCCGTTCCAGTTGGTCAGAGAATAAAACACGCCGGAAAGCGCGGGGTACAGCTTAAAGAGAATATACACCACCAACGCCGGCGTACAAAACAGCAGCAAGCTGATATTCTGCTTTCTTGCATTTTTCATAGTTCCAATCCTCCCTGGGAAAAAGGAGGGCAGGAATCCCTGCCCTCCTCTCAGATAAATTTAGGGAACCTCTGATTAAATCGGCAAAAACTGTGAGCGAGAGATTTTTCGTCCAATCGAGATATCGAAAACGGTGGAATACTGTATGTACCCGCAGGGGGTATGCCGCATCCGTAAGCCGGCTTATGCCGGCAACGGCTGCGCTATATTTCCCGTTTTTGATACCGAAGAGTGGGCGGAAAAGATCCGCTCACAGTCGCAGACGATTTATTCAGAGGTTCCTTAGTTCAGTGCATTGGCAGCCTGGAAAGCAGCATCCAAACGCTCAATGATCTCGTCCACAGTCACAGTACCAACGTAGTACTCCTGCAGCAGACGACCCTGCTCGTCGGTAACGGAGGAGGGCAGAACCAGATCCTGATAGGCGCGTCCAGCAGCAACATAGGCGGAGGCATCAGCAACCCAGGAATATGCCTCATAGTCGTGGCAGTCAGCCAGAGGATTGAAAGAGCATGCCTGGAACAGTGCAGAAGAATCCTTGGCATCCAGCACATAGTTTGCAAACTTCAGCGCCAGATCCAGTTCCTTGCTGTCAGGATGTACGCCCAGAGTAGTGGAAGTGGACAGGTTGACACGGGTGCAGTTGGGATCCTCGTTGATGGGCAGCGCAAAGGCGCCCAGCTCCATGTCGGGATTGGTGGTCATAATGGTATTGGAAGCCCAGGTGCCCTGAACGAACATGGCAGCCTTGCCGAGGGCAAAGTCAGCAGCGCCGGCTTCGGATCCCTCTTCCATGGCGCGGTCGGTACCGTTGGCCATGATCAGGTCGATGACATCAAAGATCTCGCGAACTTCTTCGTAGGAACCTTTGTCCTTGTACATCCGCTCCAGCCAGTCGTTCAGCTTGCCGGAAACGATGTCGCCCAAAGTCAGGCCGGTCATCAGCTGGGGTACCCACTGCTCTTGGAACGCCAGCATGAAGGGGGTATAGCCCTTCGCTTTCAGGGTTTCGCAGATGCTCTCCAAATCAGACAGTGTATCAGGCGCCTTCAGGCCGCACTCTTCAAAGATGGCCTTGTTGTAAAGGACGCCCCATGCCTGGCTCTCGATCGGGACTGCCAGCAGCTTGCCGTCGATGGTAACGGTTTCCTTGACGTTATCGAAAATAACGTCTGCCAGCGGCTCACCGGACAGATCATACAGGTAAATAGCATTGCATAATATATACCGATCATAACGGCGGTAGGAGGCTGTTCTCCTTCATGTTTACTGGCCACATTATAGAGCTGTGCCATTTGCTGACGGACAATCTCATAGTTTCCCACTTTCAGAGCTGTTTCCAGTTTGCTGCGTATGTCGTAGTATTCTCTCTCCCACCCATCTGCAAAAAAGCCTGCCTCCATGACCGCCTTCGGTCTGACTATTTCTTCCTGATTCAGGATTTCTATGCACCGCTGCAACTGCTGATTCAATTCCTGCGCTTTGATAGGTTTCAGAAGGTAATCTGTTACACCTAATTTCAAGGCACTCCGAACATAAGCAAAATCATCATAGCCGCTGATAATCAGAATTGGGATCTGAAAGCCCTCAGAACGCAGTTTCTGCACCAGTTCAATACCTCCGATTCGTGGCATCCGTACGTCTGTAATTACGATGTCCGGAAGCACTTTTCGAATCAGTTCCAAGCCTGTTTCACCGTCTGCGGCTTCACCGACCACTTTCAGCCCAAGCCGGTCCCATTGCGCCAGCTTTATAATGACGCCGCGGGTCCAGGGCTCGTCGTCAATAATCACTACTTTTCTTGCCATGTTCATTTCCTCTCTTCGTACAGAGCCGGCATCCGCACACTGACGGTGGTGCCCGTTTCGGGACTGCTGTCGATCGATACGCCATGTCCTTCTTTTGCGCTCCGCAGTTTGATCCTGGCGTGGACGTTCGCCAGACCGATATGGGAGCCGGAGTTCAGTGCCTTGACGGTATCCAGCTCGATCTTCTCTCTGATCTGCGCAAGGCGCTCCGAATCAAATCCGATTCCGTTATCCTTGATGCAGATCAGCAGATCTCCCTCCGGCGTGGTATGGCTTTCCACCGTCAGGAGCCAGTCGCCGGCTTTGTTCAGCAGGCCGTGCTCAAAGCTGTTTTCCGCCAGAGGCTGCAGGATCAGTTTGGGTATCAGGCATTTCCGTGTGTCCGGTTCCAGCTCCAGCTTCAGCTGAACCTTTCCGCCAAAACGCTCATTCTGGATCATGACATAGCTTTTCAGATATTCCACCTCTTCTTCCAGGCACACCATTTCTTTGGAAAAATTCAGGGAATAGCGCAGGATATCACTCAGCGCCAGCGTGACGGAATAAACCTCCGGCGCATCCTTCTCCAATGCCATGCCGCCGATGACCTGAAGGGTATTGTACATGAAATGCGGATTGATCTGCGCCTGAAGTGCCCGCAACTGAGCATTTCGCTTTTCCAGTTTCGCTTGATACTGCTGAGCGATCAGTTCCTTGTTCCGGGTAATCATGTGGTTAAAGCTATCCTGCAGGATGCCGATCTCGTCTTCTCTGCTCTCCAGGGTACTGCCAGAGTATTCGTTTAGCGTAATGGTCTTCATTTCCTCGGACAGATCCCGAATGGGTCTGCTGATCGCTTTTGAGTACACAACAGAGCAGACGACGCTGGCCAGGACGGCGATGATCGCCACAAAAATACTGCTCGCCACCGTTGGGAACAGTGCGTCCACGATGGTCTGATTGGGGATGGTCAGGAGAATCTGCATTTTCCCGCCGCTGACAGACCGGTAAAACCAGAACTGGTCATCGTAGGAAGCCTCCTTGCGATCTCCTTCCGCAAGCTCCCTGCGAATTCCCTCTACCAGACCTGTATCCATGTTCCAGTCCGTGCCATAGTCTGCGACCATCACTTCATTCTGGTCGTTGAACACCAGGATCGTCTCTTCGGGAACGGTTTTTATTTCATCCAGTATGCCCTCCAGGTGATAGGGGCGCAGATGAAATACCACCAGGGCGATCGGCTGCTTGTCATCGAACCGGTGGATTTGATGGCAGGCCAGGATCTCATTTCCGCTGCGCAGAAACGCCTGATTGGATTGCAGTGCATCCCCGCGCTGTTCCCACTGTGTCAGACGCTCCCCGCTTTCATCGACCCTTGCTCCGGAGCGTTCCGCGATCAGCACTTCATTTTCCGCCATATTGAACAATTCGATGGAATTGATGTTGCTGTCCATGCTGATGACCGTATTCATAACCGTAATGATGCGCCACCGGGCAGAGTAATCCAGACTTCCATCCTGCGTACACCAGCGGAGGATGTCCGCCTTTACATCCTTGTCCACCTCAAATTCATAAAATCGATCCATCATATCACTATTTTCTACCGCCAGTCGGTCCTGCAGCCAACCACTGCTCATCCGATGGTCATAAATCAACTGATCCCGCATGGTCTTATATGTAATCGTGATTGCTACAATTGAGACCAACAGAATTGGGATTAGGGTAAATGCAAGCATGGAAACCAAGATCTTTTTGCGGATCGAAATATTCCGAAATCGTGTCATTGCACAAATCACCTCTGCTTCATTTGCCATTATATAGGTATTATATCACAATTTCTCCACATTTCCACACCAAGTTCCATTGAGACGAGATTTGTCAAGGGGGATTTCTGCAAGAGTTACACATTCTTAAAAACAGCAATGGCAGGAGGGGAACATCCATCCTGCCATTACTGTTTTGTAACAAATTATAAATTAAGCAAACACATCCCGCAAGAATTAGAAAAAGAATCTGTAGCAGAATATGTCGTCCGATATAACAGAGTATCGGCATGTCAAAGCCGATATTTGTTATGACTGGGATATTCCTCACTGATATCCAAAGATTGGACATATGAAACACCTACCCAATCCCAATGCTGCAGAAAATTCTGGAATAAATGTCATTCCTACGTAGCAATGGAAAACCGTTTAGATTTTACGAGATACGATTTTTTCGTCCCAACTTTGCCGCTCGCAACATATAACATGATTTGCGCGGCTGTATTCCATAGAAATTCCGTTTCCCAAAGCAGATCAAAACAGGTTAAAAAACTGACATAAATATCAAAAGAATCCTTGACATGGTATCAAACTTTGTGCTACAATGACAATACTTAAGCGGTTAAGTAATTAAGTGACCGCCGAAAGTAAGTATACTATATATTTCAGGAGGGAAAATTATGAAAAAGTCACTGACAAGAGTGCTGCTTGCTTGCCTGCTGGTTCTGACCGTGGTTTTTGCCTGCGGCTGCAGCAACACACCCGATCCTTCCGCATCTAATTGGAAGGTCACGTTCTATGAGGGCGATGGAACGACTGTGCTGCAGGAAGTGGAAGTTGCTGACGGAGAACCTGTGGCAATGCCCGAACTGACAAAGGAAGGCTATATTATCGAAGGCTACTACGCGACCCCTGCTCTGAAAGTTGAGTTTGATGTTACTCAGCCTATTACGGAAGATACTGCCATTTTTGTAGCGTGGCAGTCGAGCGTTGTGGATGAGCGCCCCTGGATGTTGGCAGGTTCTCTGGCTGGCTATCCTGATAATGCTTGGGGTAAAATCTGGCCCCAGAATGACTACCTCTTGCAGCCCATGGAAGGTGAGTTCAATACCTTCTACATTGATGTAAACCTGTATGCTGGCGATGCTTTTAAGATCGCCGTCATTGGTGAGGGCTATGTTTGGGATAACGACAACAGTATCGATGCCAGTCATTTGGCAAATAAGACCGAATCCGCCGTCCTGTGCAGCGGCGAAAACGCCTTTGATTCTGGGGCTAACATTGAGGTCCTGGAAGATGGTAAGTATCGTCTAATTCTGAAAACTGATGCCGAGACCCTGTCTCTGTGCTCCTTGTCCTATGAGCGGCTGGGCGATGCAGATGAAAAGCCTGTTGCAGAGCTTTCCTATGATATGAAGCTGTGGGCCTCTTTCAATGACTGGTCCGGTCAGGATATGCAGCGTAATGGCGACGATTTGATCTGGTGGTGCGAAGCCGATGTTCCCGCTGGCGGCGGTGAGTTCGGAATTAAGAATGCAGCGATGGATGGCTGGTACTCTAGTGAGAACAACTCCAAGAACATCGTTCTGGAGGAAGGCCACTACATGTTCTTCATTGAACTGGAAGTCGTTGACGGCAAGCCTGTTCTGAAGGACGAGATCATTGCGGAAGAACCTGCGTACTATGTTGTCGGTACCTGTGGCAATGCCGGTTGGGCTGCGGATGCCAATGCCGAGAATACTGCTTACAAGATGACCGAGCAGGACAGCAAGTACGTGCTGACCGTCACCTTCACCGAGGATGAGACCGTTGACTGGGCAGAGAATAAGGTTGCCTTCAAGGTCGCATACGGCTGCGGCGGCAAGGTTGCCAACGAGAACTGGTTCGGTGCTGAAGGCATGGACAATGTTACTGTTGATCCTGGTACTTATACCATTACCTTTGATCCCGCGACTGGTGCTGTTACTGTAGAGTAGTATGGACCGAACGTGCCGGTGGGTTTCCCATCGGCACGCTTTTCTTAGTCTGTTAAACTCGAATATGATGATTTGTGGGTGTTTCATCTCTGGAGATAGCCTTCAGTGCGGCATCAACAGCCGCCTGGGCATAAGCACCGTAATCCAGTGTAGGATTTGTCAAGAGAGCTGTATCGGCATCTAGAGATATGCTTGCGACGGCATCGGCATCCACCACTGCATCAAAGCAATCAAGCAGATACACCTTGTAATCTCGACTTTTGATTTCGTCACATACAAGGATTACCTTACTGCATCCGTACTGCTCCATTGCTTGCTGCCGAATCTTCATAGCATCGAAAGTGACACAGTAGAACAGATCATTTTGAATTTGTCCATCCAGATATAGTAAAGGAACAAAACTGTTGTCACCCAGTATTCTGAAATCATCTTCTGAAATATCAATGGCAAAAACCGCGTCCACATTGGTCACCTGCTGTTTCAGACATTTTCCGGTGAGCAGAACCAAATGGTAGCCAGCCGTTTCGGCCTCCTCCGCTAAGGCTTGGAGCAATCTCTGCTTGTGGGTGCTGTTCCCAATGTGGGGAACATAGACACCAAAGTTGTTGGTCTTACCCGTAGCCAACGCTCTTGCGCTGGCGCTGGATACATAGCCAACCATGTTTGCCACATGCAGGATTCGCTTCTTGGTATCTGCGCTTATGGACTGATTAGGCACATCGTTCAGGACATAGGAAACGGTTGCACTGGATACCCCACACTCTTTTGCTATATCCTTCATTGTGTACTTCTTTTTCATAGAATTATCTTAACACATCCGAATAGAGCTGTCAAGCGAGGTAAAATATGCTGAATTTATGTGTTTCCCATATTCCCGGAACGGTAGATGCCTGCCCTATTAACGGCCAGATGCATCTGCGTTTTCGGGTACAGAAGGGAATGATTGTTTCTTCCAAACTGATTTACAATTGCGACAAAAATATGTGGCACAAGTTCCGAGACGAGGCAGAAATGAAAATCACACATACAGATTCTGAACTAGAATATTATAGTGTGACCATCCCTTTGACGGACACCCGCTTTTCCTATATATTTGAGCTAACCTGTACGGATGGGAAGATCCGATACCTTTCTGAAGAAGGATTGACTGATTCCTATGACCACACACTGGGATATTTCAGCTTCTTCCAGTACACATCCCAGTTTGCCTGTGATACCATGACGGTGCCAGAGTGGGTCAAGACTGCCTGCTGCTACCAAATTTTTCCTGAGCGATTCGCTGTTGGTGATTCCGATAAGGATTTCAGCTATGTGAACACCCGATGGGGTGTAAAACCGACCCCAAAAAGTTTTTATGGCGGTGACCTTATCGGCATTCGGGAGCATTTGGATTATCTGGTGGATCTGGGTGTCAATGTGCTTTACATGACCCCGGTGTTCTGCTCTCCCACAAACCATAAATATGAGATTACAGACTACGAGACTGTCGATCCAGCCTTTGGCGGAAATGAAGCCCTGAAATCCTTGATCGAAGACGCTCACAAGTTGGGCATAAGGGTTATGCTGGACGGAGTGTTTAATCACTGTTCGTGCCGGCATCCGTTCTTCCTGGATGCGCAGAAAAAAGGCAAGAAGTCCCCCTATTATGACTGGTTCTTCTGGAAAGAGGATGGGAGTTATCTGACCTTTGGCGGTGTCAAAGCCATGCCGAAGCTGAATACCGGGAACCCTGAAGTCATCCGTTATTTCTCAGATGTAGCTGTCATGTGGATGCGTGACTACGGTGCAGACAGCTGGCGGCTGGATGTTTCTGATGAAATCTCCCATAAGTTCCTCCGCGCATTCCGGGATGCAGTTATGGCGCAGAACCCGGAAGCCATTATTATTGGAGAGGACTGGCACAGAGCGGTTCGTTACTTGAATGGCGATGAGTACGATGGTATTATGAACTACGGTGTGACGAAAGCGTGTCTGGATCTGCTGGCATTTCATACCATCGACAGCAGACTATTCCGTGACAGGATCGTGCGTCTGTACCATACTTACAGCATTGCAGCCAATCAGAAGATGCTGAATCTTTTGGACAGCCATGACACCGACCGTTTCCTGACCCGGGTAAAGGGAGATGCCGGGCGGTTCCGTACTGCAGCGGCTATCATGTTCTTCAATCCCGGCATTCCCTGCGTCTACTATGGTGATGAGATTGGCATGGAGGGTGGTTACGATCCCGACTGCCGTCGTACCTTTGAGTGGAATGAGGAAAACTGGGACAAGGATACTCGAAACCTGATCAAGCAGTTGATGAAGCTGAAAAAGGGGCCTGCATTGTCGGATGGTGACTTTGGCGTTGAAGAGAAGGATGGGATCATTACATTTACCCGTTCTGCGGACAAGCAAACTATAAAGCTCCGCGTAAACGGCACTCCCAGAGTAAACAAAGGCCTGGAAGCCTATGGATTTGAAATCATCATGTGACAGGAGGAAAGGATAATGAAAAAGATAATTTCTGCTGTGTTGGTGCTAACTATGATGCTGGCGTTGCTCTCCGGCTGCGGTGATAACAGCGCTTCCGAAAACAATGTGGAGACCTCCGATCTGTATGAGCAGGTCATGGCCCGCTTCGATGGAGAGCTGGAGGAAGGCGCTGTTATTAAGGTTCTGGAAAACGACACCGCCGTGGAGTTGGGCTATGTGGATCAGCTGATCAATGCTTTCAACGAAGCATATAAGGACAAGGGAATCTCGGCTGAGCGTATGAACATTGACCAGTATTCCGACCTTGCCACCGACGGCCCCTATGGCTACGGCCCCGACGTGTGGTATCAGGCCAACGACATTCTCATGAAGTACGCCGATAATCAGCACCTGCTGCCCTTGCCCATCTATGACATGGAATGCTACGAACAGATCCCTCAGAACGCATGGAATGCCTACGCCACCGATATAAACGGCGAGACCTTCTACTGTGGCATTCCGCTAAATGTCCAGTCCGGTATGCTCTACTATATCGAATCCATGCTCCCGGAAAACTGGGAAACAGAGTGGGATATCAATAGCAATGGCACCCCTGATTTTTTTGAGACCTATACTGCGCTTTATGCATATTCCGAGTTGTGTAAAGAGGGCGGCGAAAAAACAAAGTATGGTTATCTGGACGAAACCGTGGACACCTACTTTATGAGCGGCTATCTCTTCACTTATGGCGGCTATATCTTCGGGAACAACGGTACCGATGCCAGCGATATAGGTCTTGCTTCCGGTGAATCCTACAAAGGTGCACGAATGATCCAGCAGTGGGCAGGCCAAATGAACAACACGGAAATACTTGATACTGCCTTCTCGTCCGCTGCTTATCAGTATCTGGCAAATGGCACTATGCTCTGCACCATCACTACCCCCGATGTGTCCCGGATGTTTATCCGCGCCATGGTTTCCACCGGAAACTGGACGGAGGAGGAAGCCGTGGCCGACCTGAAGATGATCACCGTCCCACGTCTGCCTGTCAGCGCCGACCTGACCGCTGACAACTGGCAGGATACCATCACAAATATGGATGAACTGACGGTAGAGATGACCATGATGGGCGGTATCAACGGCTATGGCATCTCTGCCTATACCGATTACCCCAATGCGTCCCTGGCCTTTATTGAGTTTGCCACCTCCTATGAGCAGGCAGTTCTGCGCAATGAATACCTGGGCGTGGCTCCGGCAAGAGCAGACGCAGCGGCAACGATCTCCGAGGCCGACGCAACTGTCGGCATCCTCTTTGACCGCCTGGACCGCGGACTGATCAGCGTCATGCCCGCCATTACCGAGATCGGCCAGCTCTGGACACCTGCCGAATCCTTCCTCATCGACCTGTCCACGGATCCCTACCGTGCAGAACGGGGAGAGGCACAGATGTATGACACCGATGAAAAGATTCAGGCGGGTCTGGCGCGGTTGGTGACCCAAATTCGGGATGCCATTGAGACGCTTGCTTAAGGAGTGATCTTTATGAAACAGAAAATCCAGAATGTGGGAAAGTTCCTGCGCTGGACGCCTTGGCAGGTAAAGCTGTCCATGCTCGTCATGGGCCTGGGGCAGCTCTGCTACGGGCAGATCGTCAAGGGGTTATTCTACTTAGCCTGCTTCGGCTTGATCCTTACCTATTTCATCACAACAGGATTTGCAGATTTTATTGGCTTCTTTACGCTGGGAACCAATGAAGAGAATCTGTGGCTGGGAATCCCAGGCGATAACAGTCTTACGATGTTGATCCTTGGCCTGTTCTCCATCTTTATCCTGATCTTCACGGTGGTACTCTATGTGACCAATGTGAAGGATGCCGTGTATACCGCCCGGCAGGCAGAGCAGGGAAAGTCCATCCACAAATTCCGTCAGACGCTGGAGACAGCGGCAGACGATAAGTTCCACCTGACCGCCCTGACTGCGCCGGTGGTGGGGGTGTCCATCTTCTCCATCCTGCCCATCGTGTTTATGATCCTCATCGCATTTACGGACCTGGGCGGAGACGTGGTCTATCCGAGGTTGGCAAACTGGTCCTTCTCCGCGTGGAAAAAAATTTTGAGCCTTGGCAAGATCGGAAGCACCTTCGTCAAGATTTTAGGCTGGAATGTTGTCTGGGCAATTTGCTCCACGGCGCTTAATTTCATTGTTGGCCTGGGTATGGCGCTGCTGCTAAACAAACGCAACGTCAAGGGCTCCAAATTCTGGCGGGCATTCCCGATTCTGGCCTATGCCATCCCTGGTTTCATCTCCATGCTGGGCTTCAAGTATATGTTCTCCCAGTCCGGACCCATCAACTACTATCTGGATCAGGCGGGGCTCATGCGGATCTTCTTCCTGACCAATGACGCTTCTGCCAAGTGGTGGGCAAGGAGCATTGGCCTGTTCGTGAATATATGGATCTCAGCACCCTCCATCATGCTGATGGCCACGGGTATTCTTTCCAACATCGACACAAACCTCTATGAAGCGGCATCGCTGGACGGTGCCTCCGGCTTTGCGCAGTTCAGGAAGATCACTTTGCCCTTTGTGGTTTTTTCCACCACGCCGGTGCTGATCAGCCAGTTCGTAGGCAACTTCAATAACTTCGGTATTTTCTTCTTCCTCCGGGAGGGCGTCATCTCCAACTATGCGGACTACTTCCTTGCCAGCGACACGGACCTTTTGATCAACTGGCTGTACAAGTTGTCGGTGGACAATAACTACTATTCCATCGGTGCTGCCATCAGCCTGATCATCTTCCTGATTACCGCAAGCCTGTCCCTGATGGTTTACGTCCGCTCCGCAGCCTATAAGCAGGAGGATACGTTCCAATGAAAAAGACGAAATTAACACCCCGCCGCGCTGCGGACAATCTCTTTACTTACCTTGCTTTGATCGTCATGTCGGTGATTTTTCTGTTCCCATGCCTGTGGCTGATTCTGGCATCCCTGTCCAAAACCGGTAGCCTGTATGACTTCAAAGGTTTTTTTCCGCAGGAGTACAGCTTCCAGACCTTCATCGACCTGTTTACCGATGATGTGAACCGCCTCTATCCCTACAAGACATGGTTCTTCAACACCCTGTATGTTGCCGCCTGTAGTGCCCTCTTTGGCACGGTCCTTGTTCTGCTAACTGGCTATGTTATGTCCCGGTTCCGCTTTCAGGGCAGAAACACCATCAAAAAGACCACCTTGGTGCTGGGCATGTTCCCTGGATTTATGGGTATGACGGCAATCTACATCATCATGACCCAGCTGGGGCTTATCAATAAGCTTGAATCTCTGATCTTCTACTATTCCGCCACGGCGCCTCTAGGCTACATGGTGCAGAAGGGCTACTTTGATTCCATTCCCAACACCATCTTCGAAGCGGCGAGACTGGATGGTGCCACCAACTTGCAGGTATTTACCAAAGTGACACTGCCGTTGAGTAAATCTATGTTGGTTTACACGGTGCTGACGCAGTTTGCATGGCCATGGAGCGATGTGCTGCTGCCGAAACTGCTGCTGAAAGACAGGAATATGTGGACAGTGGCCGTGGGTCTGTTCAACCTGCCGGAGACACACTTCTCCCGTTTTGCTGCGGGCTCTGTATTTATCGCAATTCCCATCGTCATCCTTTACTTCTGTTTGGTCAAGCATATTGTCAACGGCCTGACTGCCGGATCTGTTAAAGGATAACGCTTGCGTTACGCTTTTTGTTTACAAGCAAAGATGAATATGAGTTGAAAATCCCATAGAACCCGATACTACCCTTTGCACTAGAACTTCTCTAAGTGTGCCAGCAGATCAACAATAAGTAATCACACTGGCGCTGTGGACATATCTTTATTACGCCGTCCACTTTACCGGTGAAAATAAAGATAGGAGGACCAACTTATGAGAACGAACAAACAAAAGCAGATTAGCTATTCTTTGTTGGGAGTGTTGCTGGCATTGCTGTTTGTATTCTCGTCGGTATCTGTGTTGCCAATTCAGGCGCAGGCGACTACGAGAACAACTGACGGTAGTGTAGGTAACTACTCCAGCATGTCCACGGATGTAATCTATCAGATTGTTACAGACCGTTTCGTAGATGGCGATTCCACCAATAATGCAACGGGGGATTTTCTGCAAATCAGCCCCTAATCAATACTGTATCTGCTCGTGCCGATGGCTGCACAAATTATCCGTATGTTGCACTTGATCGCACAAATTGGACTATTTTGGCAACACACACCTCCAGTGATCCATATAATCCTGTTGGGTATATGATTGATGGGGACAGCAGTACCAGATGGAGTACTGGAGCAGGTCAAGCATCTGGACAAAGTATTACAATAAACTTTGGTCAGAGCGAAAACTTTGACAAAATCGAAATGATCCATGACGGAAGTGATTATCCCGGCGGATATAAAGTCGAAATCTCTTCTGATGGAATCAATTACACGCAAGTCACTCTTAATAATGTAGACATTGGCTTTGGGGCTAAAATGGTTTTGATTCCATCCACTCCTCAAACCGCTCAGTATGTCAGAATATCTATCACAGACAGTTCGAGATCGAGTTACTGGTGGTCGATTACAGAACTCAATATTCTTTGGAAGAACGTTAACGGGTAACAGAAACCGGGGGCATCAGTGTTGATGCCCCCTTCACCTTTCTTCATTTACTATTTTATCGATTACCAAAGGTTCCATGTAAATAGTATACGCATATTTATCTGCTTGCCTGCAGATCCAACTGTTCACTTATACATAACAGCACCCTTTGATTTGCCTTGAACCGTCTATCTTTTATGCCAATTCCGTCGAACCATGACGACAAAAAGTCCATAAAAACAAATAAGGATGTGCAGAACTTTTTTCTGCACTTCTCTATTTCAGCCTGTCGAAAAATCCAGCTTTTGCTGGGCTTTTTTCATTGGTTAAAGAAAGCCACCAGCCCGTGAACTGCCCCAGTATGTATGCCCAGAATAAAATATCCGAGCGAAGTGAGGAACAACTAATAAAAAACATTCAGGCTCCTTTTTCCGTTTAAGGTTGCCAAATCCGTAGTTTTGGGATTACTTAATTCCCTCACATTGCCGTCCCTGTTGTTCACATGCCACAGGTGTACTACGGAATCCGTGGCGATTCTGTAAATAGGATGGCAAAAGTGCGCAAACGAAATGGCAGGTCTTTGCTGATGACCGTAGAATCGGGATGTGTTATAATTCTAGTGTGAATTTTTGGGTCTTCGGTTGAAGGCCCATTTTTCTTTATTACTGACAAAGGAGCGAAATCAAATGAAGTTCTGTCCCTACTGTGGAGCTGACCTGCTTAAAGAGGATGCTGCCTTCTGCGCAGAATGCGGGAAAAAACTTTCTGTGGCAGAGGAAGCACCCTCTCCGGCACACGAAGCCGACAGTCAGCACAATGCAAAACCCAGCAAGCAAAAGACGCCCAAGAAAGATTCCAGAAAGCGCAAAAAGTCCAAGCAGAAAAAGGTGCAGGAGCCTCCCCTCCCCGAAATTGAAGGGGAACCTGCAGAGGATGGATACGACGGCTATTACGACGATATCCTGCCTCCGGATCTGGATCGGGAAAAAGAAGGCCCCGATAAGGAGCTGATCAAAAAGATTGTTTCCCTGACAGTTGCCGTAATCTTTATTATCGGGCTGTGCGTTGTTATGATGTATGTACTTTAAGTGTTGCAGTTTGATGCTCTATACCGTGTAATTAAGTAAATCCATCAAGTGAGGTGCAAATTTATGAAGTACATTTCTATTGGCGCAGTCATGACCGAAGGAACCGAGCATATTCTGGACGTTTGCAGGGGCAGCCGGAGTTACCATCTGACCGGAGAACTTGCCTCCGTCTGGCTGAACGGCAGATTTGGCTTTGCTGCTGTAAAGAAGCCGACCGAGGAGCAGGCACTGCTACTGCTGCTGAGAATGGGTTTGGCTATTCAAACGGACGGCTCCGGCTTTGAGGAGTACCGCGCCCTGACCCAATGCACATTGGTTCCCGCCGACCGGAAACACCCCTACTGGGGGCTGACCGGGATGGAGCGTGCGGTGCTTCAGTGGCTGCGGGAGGCAGGTCTTGTTCTGAGTATGGCAGAATTGACCTATCTTATCGATCAGAAAGTACCCCTGCAAGCAGATCTGCTGGGCAATGCCAATACGCAGAATCTGGTGGAACAGATCTACACCAGAGATACCATTGACGATGGCATTCTGGAGGGTCAGATGGAGCGTTCCAATGCAAGAGAGCCGGTAACAAAAGCCGTACTTCGTCTGCTGCGCAAGAAGCGGCTGGTACTTCTGTAAGGAGGGGGATCCTCATGAAAGATACATTCCTGACGTTCCCGGAACCACTTCGGAAGCGGATCCTGCTCCAGTGCGCAGGAGCTGGCCTTGGTATTACCATGCTCCTGATTCTTCTCGTCTATGTCCGTGATTGGTATTTCCTGTTTCCCTGTGCGGCGCTTGTCATTGTTTCTCTCAGTGGTGCGGCTTCCCTCTATGATCGCTGCCGGCAGAAACGGTATGTCACCATTGAGGCTGCCTGCACAGAGATCAACCGGATGCCTTTCCGCAGGCGGATCAAATCCCTGTATCTGCGCAGCGAACAGTACACCATCAAACTGGTCGGTGTCCGAAAAATCCGTGGCCTTGCGGTTGGCGATACCATGACCCTGTACGTTTCGGACAATGCCGCCATATATGAAATGGACGGCAGCATGGTCCTTTGCAGCTATTTGGCCTTATCCAAAGTTCAGCAGCAAAAGGATTGACTAACGCTGGGAGCCATGGTATAATGCCATCAACATAGTATCAGAGTTTTGCGCAGGCAAAACGTAGTTTCCGAGTTCTCAATCAGTGTCATTTGCTTCTTCGGCAAATGGCACTTTTTATTTACCCTCGGTTTCTGCCTGCGCAAAGCGGGTTGAAATATATATTTTTGCTTTGCAGGAACACCCTGCAGGAAGGAGTCAACAATGTTAATGTTGATTCACAGTGATTTTCGCGGCGCACATTGTTGTGACGAGGGCATCATCATCGAAATTGAGCAATAACATTGCAGAAAGGAAATCACCAAATGAGCGTTTCTATGAACAATCTCTTTAGCCGTGCCGCAGAGTTCCCGGCAAGCGCATCGGAAAGTGACACCCAAACAACAGAGGTTCCCGATCAGGCTGACCACAGCACGGCAGTGCTGCCACAGCCGAGCGAACCTGAAAAGAAAACAGACGAGTCCGAACGCCGACCGGAAACCGCTGCCCCGACAGAAAAAGAACAGCCCACACCTCCGGCAACTGAGGAATCGACGCAACCGGAACCGCCGAAAGAAGAACCTACTGAGCCGGTTTTTGACATTGACTACTGGATCAGCTTTGCCAAGAGCTACGCTGAGAGCATCGGACTTGCGCTCGACAGCGGAGCCGTGTATTGCTGGGATAACCCCATCGCCGCAGGTGTAAAATGCAAATACACCGGAGTATCTCGTCAATTCGGTTTCTGGTTTTGGTCTTCAGACACTTATCCAATGCTTCCCGGTCAATGCTGCCGTGCTCAATAAGATGCCGAATGATGTTTCTTCCGGAAGCACCAAAGGTATCCGAAAGGAATGCAGTGAAGCGGAATCCGGAACTTTGCAGGAATTTATCGATCCGGTTCTTTTGTGCCGTAATGTCATGGACAACGCTCTTGCGATACCGGGTCAGATGCCGCAGCTCTCGGAATGCTTTATCCGGGATAAAGCTGCCTTTGAGCAATCCCGCCCTAAGCAATGTGGCAATCCACTGGGCATCCTTCATGTCAGTCTTGCGTCCAGGCACATTCTTCATGTGTCGGGCATTTACAACAAGAATGCTGATCTCGCCGTCAAAACAGGATTCCAGCATCTCGTAAATAGGCTGCCAGTAGATTCCGGTGCTTTCCATGGCAATGTTCCGACATTCGGATTCGATGACCCAGTCCCGTAGTTTCTGCATTTCTGGGATGAGCGTACTGAAGGTACGTGTTTCTGCCTCCGGCTCGGCATCCACAGCACCTTTGACCAGACAGGCAACAATGATATCCCGATGAACGTCCAGTCCCATGACACAGGTCAAAATATCTTGCATGAGATCCCCTCCTGTCGTATTGCAGGCTTGGGAATTGCCCGGGTAGGTATCCGAATCTTGCTACTCGTGCTCTCCACTTCCGTGGTGCAACATACTGCTGTTCTCTTGGGCAATTCGTCCACGTTGAACAAACGGGGTGGCATTTCCGCCAAGGTGCAACCGGACTTCGCCTGCTATATCCAGTATAGCAGACACCACGATCCGACGCACTTGCTTTATTTTCATTCACAGCTGTGAAAATCTTTCATGAGTCGTTGAAAATCGAATACACATTCAACAGGTACATTCCTGATTGGGGGTGAAAACCCCAACCGGATGAAGGTGCGCCACGAACTTCCTGCCCACAAGGGTTATCACGGAAAGCAAGGTTGGTAGCGATTCCGAACCATTCTGAAATATCCGCTTGCTACGGATAAGGCGATGAAACGATTCAGGGACAATGATACTTCCCTATGGGGCTGGCGGAGTACCCGGCAGAGGTGAGATTCCTATGAGTTCGGTCAGCAGCCGAACGCCTGTTGATTTCCTTTTACGCATAGAAAATGCACCTGCCGAAGCAGGTGCAGGAATGAAATTACATCATGGGATTTTCCAGCAGGTCTTCCACATTGCAGCCGAGAATACGGGACAACTTGTAGAGGATGTTTGCCTGCGCCTTGTCAATGCCATTGACCCGCTGTTCGTACATCTGAATGTTGCGCAGATTCACGCCGGACTGCTCTGCAAGCTCTGCCTGAGATAAGCCCCGGTTTTCACGGATGCGCTTCAGATTAGAGTCGCCTTCCGCTGCTTTGTAGAGTTCCTCCATGGTATCGATGAAACTTGTAATGTCCATCTCATGGTAAACGGAATACATCCCAATGATCTTGGATAGTGGAATGCGCTCAAAGATGTCCTTGAAACGACGGCCGGTAAACCATTGGTACTCTGCAACTGCCCAACCGGCCCAATATTCAGGGGAGCAGTCCTCTGCGTTGGTTGGTGCTGGCAGCTCCTTTGGACCGTATGCCTTTGTGATGACCGCACGGGCCAGCTCAACACCGGACATCCCTGCAACATAGGCGGGGTTGCCTCGTTCAAACTGTTCGGCGTAGCCGGTATTGATGAAGAGTGCTGTGATCCAATCCGGTTTTAGCTTGCAGTCGTTGATCGCATAGTCGAAGAAAGAGGAAAGACGATCCTTGGCATTATTCAAATAAGATTCGCTGTATGCGTGGGTCATCGTTGCTCATCTCCTCCCTCAAGATATCCAGCACGAAGATGTCGTCCCGGTAAGACTTGCTTTTCTTGATCTCTTTACGGTAAGTATCCCTCGCTTTGGTATCTCTATCCAAGAACTTGGGGTAATAGACGCTCTTGCTGACCGGATAAGCATTCACGAAGTGCAGCCGATCAAAGCCTTTTTGAGAAATGACAACCGTCTGCTCACCGAGCTTGCCCAGCTTTAGAGCCTTGTTCAGACTTCTGAGCGGTAAGGTGTTGGACACAAAGGACTCAGCATACTGGAAATAGGAATCGTCTGCCCGATAGCCGATCACAACATCGTAGCCGGTTAAATCAATTGAATAGTGGTCAATAAGATAGTCCCTTGCATCAACGGCAACTTCGGAGTCCAGCTTGAAGGTGCGGAACTGAAGCAGAAGAGCCATCCAGTTCAGGACCGTATGCGTTCCGTCCAACAGATTCAGCACCTTCAGCCCTTCCGTGTCAAAGTCGTAGCTGTTGACAAAACCGTCTGTGTTCTTTTTGCAGGCCCACTCACGAGCCATTTCATCGACGCGGGTACAGTAGAAACCCATGCCATAGTCGTTGTGCGGATTACCGATATGAATATCCGGAACCTCGATGATGTGGTCGGTTCCATGAAGCAGTTGAATGACGCTCATAATATGAAGCCTCCATTATCATTGTAATGATACAACCACATTATATCATCCTGATGATAGTTTTGTCAATAGCGCATGAGAATTCATTCCAAAGAATATGACTCCTCCCTCCTAATTCTCCCTGTTCCGAAAAATAATTTGGAAACGAGCAAAAAACTGTGGGAATCTCGCAAAAAAATTCGGCAAAGAGAAAGTGAGAGGGCAATCTCATAAAACCCGGTACGGTAGCCAAAATCTATGGCGACGGCGTGCTGCTGTACGAGGGTCCCCAGATCACGCCCGGCACCTATCAGGAATACGACATTTCCGTCGATGTGACCGGCGTCCGGGAACTGAAGTTTATCCTGTTCGGTTGCGGTGCAGAATCCTCGTCCTACCGCGTACCCGAGCTTGGCATTTCCAACATCACCATCCGTAAGTAATGAAACTTTCTAAAAATAATAAGGAGAGAGAAATATGGGAAGCAAGGAGAATATTACCGCCCATTACAAAGACCAGATGCAGGGGCTCGTCAACGAGTACACCCTGACGCAGGAGCTGAACGGCTGCCGGAACGTGGTCGCCTGCCACGAGGTGCAATGCGTGCAGCACGCGGACGGCATCGGCTGGGATATTTACATCCGCATGGAGCTTCTGAAGCCCCTGAAGCAGGTTCTGAGCATTGACTACCATGAGGCGACCGTCCTGAAGCTGGGACTGAGCCTCTGCAGCGCGCTGCTCGCCTGTCAGGAGCACCATATTATCCACCGGGACATCAAGCCGGAGAATATTCTGGTCTCCGACCGGGGCGAATTCAAGCTGGGCGATTTCGGCATTGCCAAGGTGTCCGAGAAGACCGCCACCGGAACCATGACCGGCACTATGGGGTATATGGCACCGGAAGTTGCCAACCGCTGGCACTACGGCGCGCAGGCGGACATCTATTCTCTGGGCATGGTGCTTTACTGGATGATGAACCGGCGCACGCTGCCGTTTCTCCCCTTCCCACCTGCCATTCCCACCGCTGCGCAGCGGCAGGACGCGGCAAACCGCCGTTTCGCCGGAGAGGACTTCCCGCCGCCGGTAAACGGCAGCCGGGCATTAAAGGCGATCGTCATGAAAGCCTGCGCCTTCTCCACAGAGGATCGCTACCAGACCGTCCGAGAGCTGCGTCGGGACTTGCAGGCATACTGCCAGCAGCGCCGCGCCGGAAAAAGCGCCGATACACAGAATCAGACAGGCGCGGACGGCCTCAACCGGGCAAATGAATCTTTCCGGGACGCTCCACCTGAGACGGGAAGGAAACGGAAGACGGCATCCGCGAAACGGATCGTCCCCATTCTGGCCGCCTCGCTTTTTGCTGTGATCCTGCTGTTCGGCTGGTTCCTCGCGCAGCGAAATGGTTCCCGCGCGGATGAATCCCTCAATGCCTCCACCACCGCCCCGCAGATTGACGAGATGCAGGCGGTCACTACATATGCCATCGAAACCACGGAGCCGACGGAAGCGCCCACAACGGTGCCCACCGAGGAAGCCTTCGTCCTGCCCTCCATTCCTCCCGAATCGGAGCTGTACGGCAGCGCCGACTACTTGAAGGTAACGGCCAGCGACAATCTGTTCTCTGTCCTGCCGGGTCATTTCAGATACAGCGGCGGCGCCGGAGGATGGGCGACGGATCTCAATCTCTACGAGGACGGCACCTTCGACGGGTCTTATCGTGACTGGAATATGGGCGATGCCGGTCAGAATTATCTTAAAACCTGTTATACCTGCGATTTTTCCGGCGCGTTCTCCACGCCGCAGAAGGTGTCGGACTATGTTTACTCAGTAAGCGTTCAGCGGCTGGACTACCCCGGAAATGTCGGTAAGGAATGGATCGAAGACGGTGTCCGCTACATTCAGTCCGACCCCTCCGGGCTGAGCAGGTCGCGCGAATACTATATCTATCTTCCGGGCTGCCCGTCCAGCGTTTTCACAGAGGAACAGCAGTATTACCTTCCATCCCACCACCAGAATATTCCGCAGGGGAACTTCTGCATTTATACCAGTGACGGCGGCTCTCCTCTGGGCTTTTGGGGAACCAAAGGCGGCAGTATCTTTTCCAATCATTACCAATACAATTACGGCGCATTCCGATCTGAATTGTGGCCCGATGGCCTGTTCGGAAATCGAACCTACAAACTGGCGGATTTCGGCATCGCCAAAGTTTCGGAGAAGACGGAAAGCGGAACCATGGCCGGTACGAACGGGTACATTGCGCCGGAGGTCGCCAACCGGCAGAAATACGGAAAAGAAGTGGATATTTATTCCCTCGGCATGGTCCTGTACTGGCTGATGAACGACAATACGCTTCCCTTCCTGCCGCTTCCTCCGCAGATTCCGACCGCGGAACAGCGGGATCTTGCTGCCCAGCAGCGGCTGGACGGCGTTCCTCTGCCGCCCCCGATCAACGGCTCCGCGGCGCTGAAAAGTGTGGTATGCAAAGCCTGCGCGTTTGACCCGGCTGCGCGCTACCGTTCCGCGGTGGAGTTTGGCAGCGCGCTATTTCTTCTGGACTGCAGGGAATCTTACCGATATTTCAAATCGGAAAAAGCCCGAACCTGCATTGCGACGCAGTATGCCATCGACCAGGGAAGCACGGTTCAGTATGGGGGAACATGCTGGTGGTGGTTGCGGGAAGGATACTTTGTGGATCTGGCATCCATTCCCAATCTGCAGCGTGCAAACTTTACGGACTCCGGCGGCACCGTTCGTCCGGTAATGTGGGTCGATGCGGGGTAGAACAGAAAGGATTGGTGTACATGACACAGTCGGAACTGGACGCTGTCTGGCCGGGATGGACCCTTGTACGGAAGCTCGGTCAGGGCAGCTATGGCGGTGTCTTTGAAATTCAAAGGGAGCTTCCGGGAGGAAATCTCGAGCGGTCTGTCTTCAAAAAAATTTCGATCCCCAGAAGTCAGGATGAAGCAGACCTTCTGCTCGCGAAGTCCATCTCGGAGCAGAGCATCACGGCGCATTACCAGAAGCAAATGGAAAAGCTGGTTCAGCAGAGCCGGAAGAAACCACCGCTCCCGGCAGTACAACAGAAGAAACGTTGCCAGCAGCCACCGAAGCGGAAAGTACAGCCGCTGTGCTGCTGTCGAATGTTGACTGCACTTACGAGATTGCGGAGGATGGCATAACAATTACGGGGATTTCCGGTCAGACACCTTCGGAAGTCATTTTGCCGGAGGAACTGGAAAATCTCCCGGTCACAAGGATCGGGAATGGCGCGTTTCAGTCCAATACGTCCCTGAAAAAGGTCACACTTCCATCCGGTATTCTGGTAATTGGAGAAAAAGCTTTTTCCGGATGCACAAGGCTGCAGAGCATTTCTTTCCCGGATGGGTTGACTGAGATAAGCGCAAGCGCATTTGAAAACTGCAGCAATCTGTCCTCTGTTCTACTCCCGGAGAGTGTCCATGCGATTGGTCCCTGGGCCTTTTCCAACTGCAAAAAGCTTTTGTCTATCACTATACCGGGGTCTGCCAGTGATCTCGGCGAATGGGCTTTCTCCGGATGCAGCAGCCTGAGTGAACTCACATTCAGTCCCGGAATAACGACGATTTCCAATTACCTGTTTTACAACTGTCAGGGATTGAAAGCCGTCACAATTCCGGATGGGGTAATTACGATTGGCATTGGCGCATTTTCCGGCTGTACGGCATTATCCGAAGTAACGCTGCCGGAAAGTATGCGCACGCTGTCATCGGAGGCATTTCAGGGCACGGCACTTGAGAGCATTTCTGTTCCCTCCGCCTGTTCGCTCGGAAGCAATGCCGTTCCATTGGGCTGCAAAATCTATTCGACCAGATAAGAATTCCCAGAATGCTGCTTATGCTATTTCCTGATTAAAATCTTAATTTTAATCAGGAAATAGTATTAAAAAAACTGCAAATGGCGAATACGGAGGCCCGGAAAGAATGGAAGTCGAAGCACCGGCACGGGTAAAGTAGGCATGATAACTGCAATAACAATCTTTTTGTAACACTAGTATCAGATTGTCACGGGCTGTGATTTGCCCAAGCATATCCATTTCCTTTCTGAACCGGGATTTGTCAAGGAGTATTTTGCGAGGCAGTGCGCAATACGCATTGACAAAACGCAGGAGTGATGTTATAATCATGCCGTTATCAAGAATGATGTTATTGCAGAGCGCGAGGCGGAAACATGGCCAATAGGGATCACTCCCTGGAGGACGGGATCGTTCAGGCTGCATACTCGGAGTTTCTTACTTACGGCTTTCAGAAAGCCTCGCTTCACAAGATCGCTGACAAAGCCGGTGTCACCACGGGGGCAATCTACACAAGGTACAAGAATAAAGACGCACTGTTTGGCAGTTTGCTTCAGGATTTTTTGATCCGCTTGTTTGGCATGCCTTTTTGCAGAAAAGTGCATCCCGCACGGGGATTGACTCATTTTTACAGAAATACTCTTGTTGACTTCGCCACTAATTAGTGGCGTTGGTATATTGCGCCTCCCTCAGTTTTTTGCGCTTTGGGGAGGTTTCCGATAACCACTGATTAAACAATTTGGAGGTATTTTTATGAGAACAAGAAGTAAGCTTTCTATACTGCTCAGCATCCTGCTGTGCTGTACTATGCTTGCGGGATTGCTGCCCACCGTCGCATTTGCTGAGGATGGTACCACCGTATCCTCGAAGAACGGTGCAGACACGACCTCGGAGAACGGTGCAGACACGACCTCGGAGAACGGTGCAGACACGACCTCGAAGAACGGTGCAGGCACGACCCCGGAGAACGGTGCAGGCACGTCCTCGGAGAACGGTGCAGGCACGTCCTCGGAGAACGGCACCGCCGCGCCCGCGGCCGCGCCCGCGGCTGCGCCTTCCGTTGCATGGATTGGGGAAACCGGATACCCGACATTGGAGGAGGCGGTAAATGCCGCTGCAAGCGGTGATACCATCGTACTTGGGGAAGGGAAATTCACGCTTTACAAAAAAGGTGCAGATACAAAAGGAAAAAACCTCACATTTGTGGGGCAGGGAGCCGATAAAACCGCATGGGGCATTGGTGCAACGTTGCCTGATCCGGCTTATTTTGGGACGGAATACAATGGCGATTATAGTTTCGACGGCTCCGGCACAATCACATTTCGGAATATGACCTTGCAATCGGGTTCAGCCGATTATCTTGGCTTTATTCGCGCAGATAAGACCGTCGTTGAAAACTGCATAATAAACGGCAAGACCTTTTATTGGGGCTACACCTCCGCCACATTCAGAAATACGACCTTTTTCTGTCCGAACGGCGATTATGCAGTATGGACATATAGCTCGCCGGAAATGACCTTTGATGGCTGTACCTTTAATTCTTCCGGAAAAACGATCAATGTCTACACGGACTACGGTGCCGGGAAATGTGATATTACCGTGAATTTCAATAATTGCACTGTCAAATCCGAGGCAGCCATCAAGAATGTACTGAATATCAACGACAGCAACATGGGCAACTATAAGTACCGCATTCACATTTCCGGAAATAATTCCATCAATGGCTCGGTGTACCGCGATAAAGTCACCTGCAGCAGATGGTTCGGCTTCGGCGGAAAGCCCGGGAACAACACCGGAAGAAGCGTTGTCACCTTTGATAGCACTCCCGTTTTTGAGAACGGCGAAATGCTCGGCCATGAGTTACATCCGGAGTATACCGACGGCTACAAGGACAATGCTTACACGGTAACCACAACCGAATGGGTAAAGGCAGAGGGCGGTACACATTATACCAGATCCGTGAAAAAGGTCTGCGATTACTGTGGCTACGATGCTGAGACGAAGGAAACTGGCTATTCTGTAACGTATACCGACGGTGTAGATAGCGCGGAGATATTTGAGGATCAGAGTACCGTGGTGCCGGAGAATGCCGGAACACCCGCATTTAATGGCACTCCCGCCCGGGAGGGCTATGTTTTCAGCGGCTGGGCTCCTGTAATTGCTGACAGGGTGACCGAAAACGCCACCTATGCTGCCACCTGGAAGATTGATGCCAACGGAAACGGGAAGGCGGACGAGGACGAGGAAAAATACACCGTGACCTACACCGATGGCGTGGATGGTGAGGAAGTCTTTGCCGATCAGGCTTATGGCAATCTGCTGTCCGGCACCGATACCCCCACTTTAAAAGTAACTCCCACCCGTGAGGGCTATCGGTTTGGCGGTTGGGATCCTGAGGTTTCCAAGACCGTGACAAAGAATGTCACCTACACCGCCAAGTGGGAGAAACTCTACACCGTGACCTACACCGACGGCGCAAAGGGTAAGGCGTTCAAGGATCAGGTTTATGACAACCTGCCGTCCGGCACCGCCACCCCCGCGTTCGACGGCAAGCCCACCCGCAGGGGCTACACTTTCAGCGACTGGGCGCCAAAGGTCTCCAAAACCGTGACCAAGGATGTCACCTATGTCGCCCAGTGGAAGTCCAACTCCGGCAAGGACAACGTTCCCAAGACCGGCAGCGGTGAGATTGCCATGATTCTGGGCAGCGTTCTGATGTTCTCCTTCTGCGGCGCGGCTGCTGTCTGCGTCTACGACCGCAAGAGAAGACAGCGTTAAGAAAACAACGTAAACTGTTGAACGAGGGCGGTGGCGGAGATTCCGTCGCCGCCCTTTTCCGGCGGATGCCCTGGAGCATCCCATATTGAGAGGAAAGAAACATGGCAAACAGGCAAGGCAAATTCCAGACACCCCGCACCCCCGTCCCGCCCCGCCGCAATGACGCCGGGCAGCGCAGACGGAGAAGAAGAGGCCCCAATCCCCTTTTCATCATCCTCGTGGCAGTGTTCTGCATCGCGCTGATCGCGGTGGCTGCCATCCTGATCCATATGGGCAAAGCCCGCAGTGATTTCCGCAAACTCTCCGAAATGGTGGAGGAAAACGCCACGGCCACCGCTGCCCCCGTGGAGACCACGCCGCCGGAGACCCGGTCCACCGGGCCGACCACGGAAACCACCGTCCCCACGGAGCCTGAGCCGACGGAGCCGGTGATGCTGGCGAAGTATGCCCCCCTGTATGAGCAGAACCACGATCTGTTTGGCTGGCTGCGCATCGACGGCACCGTCATCGACTACCCGGTGATGCACACCCCCACCGATCCGGAAAAATATCTGCACACGAATTTTAAGCGGGAGTACAGCTTTGGCGGCATTCCCTTCATCGACGCCAACTGCTCCGCCGACAGCGACAATCTGCTGATCTACGGCCACAACATGCTGGACGGCAGCATGTTCCGCTCCCTGCCCAAGTATGAGAGCAAATCCTACTGGCAGGCGCACCCCACCATCCACTTTGACACCCTCTACGAGGAGGGCGAGTACGAGGTGCTTGCGGCCTTCTATGACCGGGTCTATTACACCTACGAGAACTGCTTCAAGTTCTATCAGTTCATCGACGCGGCGGACGAAGCGGACTTCAACAACGCCATCTCGAATTTCCGCTCCAAGGCGCTCTACGACACCGGCGTCACCGCCACCTACGGCGACAAGCTCATCACGCTGGTGACCTGCGCCTACCACGTGGAGGACGGCCGCTTCGTTGTCGTCGCCCGAAAAAAGTGACCGTCATTCCATCCCCGCATATAACAGGGCTGTCTCATGGAGACGGCCCTGTTTTTTGCCTAATTGCAGAAAATCGACGTCTTTTCCCATTGACTTTTGGTGTGATATTGCGTATAATTCAGGCATAAAGGTAATGATGGCGTTACCGTGCAGACGGTCTGTGCCTCCGGCATGGATCGCCAAATGAAAGGAGAGTATTTCAAGATGAAAAACCATGGTTTGCGCAGAATTTTCAGTCTGTTTCTGGCACTGTTCATGGTCTTCACACTTCTGCCCACGACTGCGTTGGCAGAGGATACGACGGGGGCTGACGAAACCCAGCCCAAGACCGTCGTAGTGAACGAGGGCGAGAAGAAGACCGACCCCCCCGCGCAGGAGCAGCCTAAGAACGAGAATCCCCCTGCACCGGAAGAGCCGAAAACATTCACCGTTACATACACTGACGGTGCAGACGGCGCAGTATTTCCCAATCAGGTCAGCAACCTGCCGGCTGGTACCGCGACCCCCGCTTTCAGCGGCACCCTTGCCCGGGACGGCTTTACCTTCGCCGGCTGGAAACCCGCCGTTGCGGAAACCGTGACTGCGAATGTCACCTATGTTGCCCAATGGGAGGCGGACAAGACCAGTGCAAGAAGAGTGACCTTGCCGACGATTCCCAAACCCGATCCAGCTCCCGCCGATTTGAACACCGGGCATAAGATCGATGTCCGATTCACCGTCCTGTATGTGGGTGACGAATTCAACATTGGCTACAATTACGGTTCTTCCGAAAAGACCAAGTTTGTTTGCCAGTACAAGACGAATCACTCCGATACCGCGTATAACAACCACACGATTGCGATTTCTGACATCAAGGCCGCCGCAGGCCGCGCTTCTGTCAACAGCGGCTACCAGATCGTCGGTTGGTCGAAAGAATCCAATGCCAATCCCACAACGTGGTCGCTTAACAAGAGCGGTACGACCGCCTGCAACAAGGGTTCTACGATTTATCTCGTAGCGAAGAATCCCAATCCCACCACGAAATATACATACACGCTGAACTATGATGCCAATGGCGGCACCGGCGCGCCCAGTGCTGATTCGTGGTCTACAACAGATGCATCTATCAGATACCACTCCTTTACAGTGAAGAATACCATTCCCACCCGGGAAGGCTATGTCTTTAAGGGCTGGAAAGCCAATGACGGGTCTGATACAATCTACACTGGTGGTATGACGTGTGCCGTATCCCAGTATGGCAATGATGTTGTCAAGAATGGCAACACCTGGACCAGAACGCTGTACGCCGTATGGGAAGAAGCAGCTCCCCCCATGCCCGATAAGGTGAGGGCGACCTCAGCGGTCTGATCGATAATATCACCGTCAACTGCACCAACAACGCGGCCACGCATACCCTAAAGAGTAAGGGCTACGCTCTGATCGCCAGCTCCTACACCCCCAGTGAGGTTGCAGGTGACGCCGAGAACGGCTACACCTACACTGTCACCATCAACTCTCAGAAGTATGTGGAGCAGTTCGACACCGATACCGGCGCTGCCCATGATCCCAAGGGCGTCAACGCGACCGTTACCCTGAAATACACGGATAATGGCTGGACTGTTGAGAGCGGCGCCCCCGTTGTTTTCGACGTCGCGTGCGTGACGGAGATCGTTCCGCCCGCAAGGCCCGGTGCTGAAGATCTGTCCAATCTGAAAGCGCCCGTGGATGTGACCTGCACCACGAAGCCCGAGACGCACGCCGCCGTACACTTCTCGCTGAGAGGTGGAACATACACCATCGGCGATGTTGCCGGCAACGAAACTGACGGCTACACCTGCGACATTACCGTCACTGCTGACAAATATGTGGCGCGGTACAACATGGACTATGGCAAGCACACCCTGACCGGTGACAACACCAAGACTCTTACGCTGAAGTACGTAGAGGGTCAGTGGGCTGTCGATACCCCCATTACCTTCCCTGTCGAGTGCGAAGAAGAGCTGTTCCCCGTCCATCTTGTGATTTATCGCAACGGCGACACCTCGAAGGCTTATAAGGACGTCGCGCTCGAAGGTCAGCCGAAGGGTCATGTCATTGACCTGTCCACGATCGACATTACCGACTATTACACCGGGAACTACGAGTTCTACGGCTGGTACGACGACGGCCTGTTTAATATCTACAAGAGCGACCCCGCTAATCCCCCTGCCGGTCTGAAGGAGAAAACCGTCAACGGGTGGACGAATTTGAAGTGCATGGTCTATGACAAGTACCAGGTCGTTTACTTCCAGAGTGAGGAAGCCTTGAGAGACTTCCAGAATGACCACAGCAAGACCGAAGGTCGGCTGTACAGCACCACTGCGCTCTTTGGTTCGACCCTTCCCACCGCGGACGCTCCCACCCCGACCCGCACCGGCTACACCTTCAAGTTCTGGAGCCGTGAGGGTCAGAACGGCGACGTAACCGGCCAGACCGTGAACGGCTGGACGAATCTGTACGCCGTTTGGGAAAAGAACACCTACACCGTGACCTACACCGACGGTGTGAACGGTGAGGCATTCGCGGATCAGGTTTATACGGCAAAATACGAGGATGCCACCCCCGCTTTCGAGGGCACTCCCACCCGCGCGGACTACAAGTTCCTCGGCTGGGAACCCACGGTTGCTGAAACCGTGACCGAAAATGCGACCTACGTCGCTCAGTGGGAAAAGCTCTACACCGTCACCTACACCGATGGCGTTGGCGAAAAAGCCTTTGAGGACGATGTCCATTCCGATCTGGAGAAGGACACCCCGACTCCCGCTTTCTCCGGCGACACTCCCACCCGTAAGGGCTTTGTGTTCGACGGCTGGACCCCCGAGGTCGCCGAGACCGTGACCGAGGATGTCACTTACACCGCTCAGTGGAAGCCCGTCCAGCCCGATAAGAAGGCCATTGAGAACGCGATTGGCAGAGGCGTGGCGGTTGTCTGCGATAACCAGAACGTCAACCACGGCGAAAAGAAGTATAAGCCGACGCTGGGCGAGTACACCGTCAGCGCTGTCATGGGCACCGCCGCCGATGGCTACACATGCACCATCACCGTCAAGGCTGCCAAGTTCATCGACAAGTACAACTCCGATATGGACGACGCGGTTCATACGCTGATTGCCGGTGAACCCGCCGAAAAGACCATTGAACTGAAGTGGAATGGCGAAAAGTGGGTCGCTGAGACCGAACTGCCTGTCACCTTCCATACCCTGTGCCCCCCCGAGCAGCCCAGCAAGAAGGACATCGAGGGTGCGATCGGCAGAGGCGTAAAGATCGTCTGCGATAACCAGAACGTCAACCACTGGGGCAAGGATTACAAGCCGACGCAGGGTGAGTACACCGTCAGCGACGTCACCGGTACCGCCTCCGAGGGCTATACCTGCACCATCACTGTCAAGGCAGCCAAGATCGTCGAGAAGTACGGCAGTGATTTTGGCAAGCCCCATGATTTGATCATCGGCGAGGCGGCTGAGAAGACCGTTGAGCTGAAGTGGGATGGCGAAAAGTGGGTCGCAAAGACCGAACTGCCCATCACCTTCCACGTCGAGTGCCCCCCCGAAAAGCCCACCTACGATGACCTGAAGGAACTGGGCATCGACGCGAAGGTACACTGCGCGACCACCACCGTGCACACCGACGCGACCTACGCGCTCATCGAGAGCACTTATGAAATCTCCGACCCCGCGCGCAAGGGAACTGTGTACACCTGCACCCTCACCGTGAAGGCGAAGGATTACGTTGCCAAGTACAACGCGGAAGAGAATGTTGGCCCCCACACCCTTGATGACCGTGACAGCAAGGCCATTGAGCTGACCTGGAATGGTGAGAAGTGGACGGCTGCGGAGACCAGCGTCACCTTCAACGTCAAGTGCGAGCTTCTCACCGTTACTTACACCGACGGTGTGAAGGGCGAGGAAGTCTTCGCGGATGTCGTCTACAAAGACATCCCCTACGGCACCAGCACCCCCGCCTTCGGCACGAAGGATCCCACTCGTGAGGGCTACAAGTTCGTCGGTTGGGAACCCGAAGTCGCCGAGACCGTGACCGAGAACGTGACCTACACCGCCAAGTGGGAAGAGCTCTACACCGTTACCTACACCGACGGCGTGAAGGGCAAGGCGTTCAAGGATCAGGTTTACAGCGATCTTGAGGCCGGAACCGCTACCCCCAAGTTCGATGGCAAGCCCACCCGTAAGGGCTACACCTTCACCGGTTGGTCCCCCAAGGTCACTGACACCGTGACCAAGGATGTCACCTATGTCGCTCAGTGGAAGTCCATGAAGAACGGCAAGGACAACATCCCCAAGACCGGCGACAGCGATATCGTCATGGTTCTTGGCAGCGTACTGCTGTTCTCCTTCTGCGGCGCGGCTGCTGTAAGCGTCTACGACCGCAAGAGAAAACATTTCTAAAATACGCAAGGGAGGCGACGGATTTCCATCGCCTCCCATTTTTTGCCCCCATAACGCGGCTGCCCCCACTCCGGCATTGACTTTTTCTGCCTGATGAACTATATTATACGTGCATTTATATGAAGAAAAGGTGATAACGATGTACATAGATGATTATAAGCGCTGGCTGAGCGCTGATCTGGAAGATCCCGCCCTCACCGACGAACTGAGGAAAATCGAGGGACAGGACAATGAGATCAAGGAGCGCTTTGCTGTGGCGCTGAAATTCGGCACCGCCGGTCTGCGGGGCATTCTGGGCGCGGGCAGCAACCGGATGAATATTTACGTTGTCCGGCAGGCCACCCAGGGACTGGCGAACTGGGTCAAGACCCAGGGCGGCAGCCAGCTGGTCGCCATTTCCTATGACAGCCGCATCAATTCCGACGTATTTGCCAGAAACGCCGCCTGCGTTCTGGCTGCCAACGGCATTCGGGTGCGGATTTACGACGCGCTGATGCCCGTCCCCGCCCTGTCCTTTGCCACCCGGTATTACAAAGCGAACGCCGGTATCATGATCACCGCCTCCCACAACCCCGCCAAATACAACGGCTACAAAGCCTACGGCCCCGACGGCTGCCAGATGACGGATGATGCCGCCGCCGTGGTGTACGCGGAGATTCAGAAAACCGATATCCTCACCGGCGCGAAGATGATGGCCTTTGAAGACGGCATCGCCAAGGGTCTGATCGAATACGTGGGCGAGGACTGCAAGGAGGCGCTGTACAGCGCCATTGAAGCCTGCGCCGTCCGCCCCGGCATCTGCAAAACCGCCGGACTGAAGCTGGTGTACTCCCCCCTGAACGGCTCCGGTCTGGTGCCGGTCACCCGGGTGCTTCATGACATCGGCATTGACGACATCACCATCGTCCCCGAGCAGCAGTACCCCGACGGCAACTTCCCCACCTGCCCCTATCCCAACCCGGAGATTTTCGAGGCTCTGCGGCTTGGTCTGGAGCTGGCCGAGAAGACCGACGCCGATCTGATGCTGGCCACCGACCCCGACGCCGACCGGGTGGGCATCGCCATCCGCTGCCCCGACGGCTCCTACGAGCTGGTCTCCGGCAACGAGGTGGGCGTGCTGCTGCTGGACTACATCTGTCAGGGCCGCATTGAAAAAGGCACCATGCCCAAGCGCCCCGTGGCGGTAAAGTCTCTGGTCTCCACTCCCCTCGCGGACATTGTGGCCGCGGATTACGGCGTGGAAATGCGCAACGTTCTCACCGGCTTCAAGTGGATCGGCGACCAGATCGCCAAGCTGGAGGCCGCCGGTGAGGTGGACCGCTTCATTCTGGGCTTCGAGGAATCCTACGGCTACCTTGCAGGCCCTTACGTCCGGGACAAGGACGCCATCATTGGCTCCATGCTGATCTGTGAAATGGCGGCCTACTACCGTTCCATCGGCTCGTCCATCAAGGCGCGGCTGGAAGCCATTTACGCAAAATACGGCCGGTATCTGAACAAGGTGAACTCCTTTGAGTTCCCCGGCCTGTCCGGCATGGACAAGATGGCCGGTATCATGGCCTCTCTGCGGGAGAAGCCCCCTGTAGAGATTGGCGGCTACAAGGTGACCAAAATCACCGACTACCAGAACACCGCTCAGACCGGCCTGCCCGCCGCCAATGTGCTGGTGTACAATCTGGAAGGCGGCGCGACGGTCATCGTCCGCCCCTCCGGCACCGAGCCGAAGATCAAGACCTATTTCACCACTCTGGGCAAAGATCTGGCGGAAGCCGAAGCACAGGAAAAGGTTCTCGCCGACGCTTTGAAGCCTATTCTCGCGTAATTCCTTGCAAAAAAGGCAAGCCGTTTTTCGGCTTGCCTTTTTTGAACATTGTACATTACTCGATGATCTGGATCCAGCCTTTGGGGGCTTCCAGGCGACCCATCTGGATGCCGGTAAGGGTATCGTAAAGCTTCTGGATGGTGGGGCCCATACCCACGTAGTGAATTTCCTTGCCGTGATCCACAATGGTGCCCACAGGGGAGATGACCGCCGCCGTGCCGCACAGGCCGCACTCGGCAAATTCGCCGATCTCCGCCAGCGCCACGGGGCGCTCCTCTACCTCCATGCCGAGATAATCCTTCGCCACCTGCAGCAGGCTGCGCCGGGTGATGGAGGGGAGAATGGTGTCGGACTTGGGGGTGACCAGCTTGCCGTCCTTGGTGACGAAAATCACGTTGGCGCCGCCGGTCTCCTCAATATGGGTACGGGTGGCGGAATCCACGTAGACGTTCTCGTCGTAGCCCTTCTCATGGGCATCCACGATGTTGTAAAGGCTCATGGCGTAGTTCAGACCAGCCTTCACATCGCCGGTGCCCTTGGGCGCCGCCCGGTCAAGATCGGAAATGCGCAGCTTCAGGGGCTTGATGCCGCCCTTGAAATAGGGGCCGACCGGGGTGACGAACACCCGGAACTGATACTCCGTCGCGGGCTTGACGCCGATGATGGCGTCGCTGCCGAACATGAACGGACGGACGTACAGCGTCGCGCCGGAGCCGTAGGGCGGCACCCACTGGGAGTTTGCGCGGACGGTCTCCACTACGGCCTGCACGAATCTGTCCTCGGGGAACACGGGCATTTTCAGGCGGCGGCAGGAGCTGGCCATCCGCTGGGCGTTCAGGTCGGGGCGGAAGCAGACGATGCGTCCATCCTCGGTTGTGTATGCTTTCAGCCCCTCAAAGCAGGTCTGGGCGTATTGCAGAACGCAGGCGCACTCGCTCATGGTAATGGTGGCCTGATCGGTCAGGCAGCCGTCATCCCACTGGCCGTTTCGGAAATTGGAGACATAGCGCATGTCGGTCTGGACGTAGCCAAATCCCAGATTGCCCCAGTCAATATCTTTTCTTTCCATTGTAAACACCTCTCTAAAATTTTATTTCCCAATTCTAGCACCGCAGGAGGCGCAAGTCAAGCATTTGGCGCGGAAAAAAGTATCTCATACAGGGACATTTGTCTTTTTCAGAGGAACCCACAAAAACCGCCCCTTCTTCCCCCCTTTTTCCTGCGAAAAACTCCAAAAGGGACTTGTATTCAATATGGTAAAGTGGTAAAGTATAGGAAAGCACCCCAGAAGAAAGGACTCCGTGTTATGGATATCGTTCGACATCCCGGTGAAGATCTGTTTTTCGAGGCCATTCTGTCCCTGCGGACGGTGGAGGACTGCCGCCTGTTTTTTGAGGACGTGGCCACCATCAAGGAATTGCAGGCCATGTCCCAGCGGTTCAGGGTCGCCTGCCTGCTGGACAGCGGCGAAAACTATATCGAAGTCTCGGAATCCACCGGTGCCAGCTCGGCTACCATCAGCCGGGTCAACCGGTGCCTGCTCTACGGCGGCGGCTACCGGACGGCGCTGGACAGGCTCAAGGAAGCGGGAACCCTCCCGGAGAGCGGAGAAAAATGAAGCGGGGTGCAGCCCCTTGGCTCTCCCTCTGGGAGAGCTGTCACTAAAGGTGACTGAGAGGGCTTTTTCCCTGTTTTCCCTCTCCGTCTTCGCTTCGCTCAACCGCCTCTCCCAGAAAGAGACAATGGGGCAGTTCAATCGCGCCCCTATGCCCAAAAGCCCCGCCGTTTTCGGGTGTATCCATGTCCATTTTTCCCAATTGACAACCACTCCTGCCCATGCTATAATTTAACGGATAAGTTCAGCGGCTCATCCCGCCCGTCTTGCCGCTTTTCCGGCAGGGCGTTTTGCTATGCAAAAGCATAGCAAAATAAGAAATGTGCCATTTCCTCGCCCCTGCGGGGCAACCGGAAATGATGCACAAAAAACTTCATGCACCGGCATTTGCGCATTTTCGTGGTGCGGTGTTCATGCATGAAGTTTTTTACAGAAAGGAGATCAGCATGACGGATATGACGAAAGCCAAGGTTTACGCTGCTTCTTTGGGGTCCGTATTTTCCGAAGGGGTTTGTTCCTCCCTTTCCGCCCCCGGTCTTTCCGGGTTCGATTCTTCTGAATATGTTATTTTTCCCGGCTTTTGTGACGTGCATGTGCATTTCAGAGAGCCGGGTTTTTCTTATAAGGAGACCATCGCCACAGGCAGCCGGGCAGCCGCCCGGGGCGGCTATACCGCGGTCTGCACCATGCCAAACCTGAACCCGGTGCCGGACAGTGTGGAGAATCTTGGGATTCAGCGCCGTCTCATCGAGGAAACCGCCTGCATTCACGTCTACCCCTACGGTGCCATCACAATCGACGAACAGGGCGAAACGCTTTCCGACCTGGAGGGCATGGCGCCCGACGTGGTAGGTTTTTCCGACGACGGCCGGGGCGTGCAGAGTGACGACCTGATGCGGCAGGCCATGCTTCGCGCCAAAGCCCTCGGGAAGCCCATTGTCGCCCACTGCGAGGTCAACTCGCTCTTGCGGGGCGGGTACATCCACGACGGTGATTATGCCAAAGCCCATGGCCATCGGGGCATCTGCTCCGAAAGCGAATGGGGGCAAATTGCCCGGGACTTGCAGCTGGTAAAAGAAACCGGCTGCGCCTACCACGTCTGCCACGTCTCCGCCAAGGAAAGCGTGGCGCTCATCCGCAAGGCCAAGGCCGAGGGGCTGGACGTGACCTGCGAGACCGGCCCCCACTATCTGGTGATGGACGACAGCGACCTGCAGGAGGACGGCCGTTTCAAGATGAACCCGCCCCTGCGAGGAAAGGAAGACCGGGAGGCCCTGATTCAGGGAATTCTGGACGGCACCATCGACATGATCGCCACCGACCACGCCCCCCACTCCGCTGAGGAAAAATCCCGAGGGCTGGAAAAAAGCGCCTTCGGCATTGTGGGAATCGAAACCGCCTTCCCGATTCTGTATACCTGTCTGGTAAAACCGGGCATTCTAAGCCTGAACAAACTATTGGAGCTTTTGTGCGTCAATCCCCGCAGACGCTTCGGTCTTCCTCTGGGGACAGACTACAGCGTCTGGGACTTGAACGCCGCATACGCCATCGACCCGAAGGACTTTCTTTCCAAGGGCAGAGCCACGCCCTTCGCGGGCTGGCAGGTCAATGGAAAGTGCATCGCCACCATCTGTGACGGAAAGCTGGTATACGCCGCTCCGGAAACCCATACCGCCAAATAACGAGAGGAGAAACACCATGGCAAAAAGAACCGACATCAAGAAAATTCTCATCATTGGCTCCGGCCCCATCGTCATCGGTCAGGCTGCCGAGTTTGACTACGCCGGGACGCAGGCCTGTCTTGCTCTGAAAGAAGAGGGCTACGAGGTGGTGCTGTGCAACTCCAACCCCGCCACCATCATGACCGACACCATCATCGCCGACAAGGTCTACATGGAGCCGCTGACGCTGGAATATATCGCCAAGATCATCCGCTACGAGCGTCCCGACGCCATCATCCCCGGCATCGGCGGGCAGACGGGTCTGAATCTGGCCATGCAGCTGGAAAAGAAGGGCATTCTGCGGGAATGCCGGGTCAGACTGCTGGGCACCTCCAGCGAGTCCATCGAGCGTGCCGAAGATCGTGAGCTTTTCAAGGAGCTGTGCCAGTCCATCGGCGAGCCGGTCATCCCCTCCGAAATTTCCTACTCCCTGGAGGAGGCCAAGGAGGCCGCCAAGCGCATCGGCTATCCCGTGGTGCTTCGTCCCGCCTTTACTCTGGGCGGCACCGGCGGCGGCTTTGCTTACAATGAAGACGAGCTGGTGGAAATCGGTCTCAACGCCTTCGCCCTCTCCCCTGTCCATCAGGTTCTGGTGGAAAAGTCCGTCAAGGGCTACAAGGAGATCGAATTCGAGGTCATGCGGGATTCGGGTGACCACGCCATCACCATCTGCGGCATGGAGAACATCGACCCCGTGGGCGTCCACACCGGTGACAGCATGGTGGTCGCCCCCATCATGACCCTCAGCGACCACGACATGAAGATGCTCAACGACTCCGCCATCAAGATCATCCGGGCGCTGAAGGTGGAGGGCGGCTGCAACGTCCAGTTTGCCCTCGACCCCAATTCCTCCAGGTATTACCTCATCGAGGTCAACCCCCGTGTCTCCCGTTCCTCCGCTCTGGCCTCCAAGGCCTCCGGCTACCCCATCGCCCGGGTCACCGCAAAAATCGCCGTGGGCATGGCGCTGGAGGACATCAAAATCGCCAACACCAACGCCGCCTTTGAGCCGAAGCTGGACTACGTCATCACCAAGCTGCCCCGGTTCCCCTTCGACAAGTTCACCTCCGCCATCAACATTCTGGGCACCCAGATGATGGCCACCGGCGAGGTCATGGGCATCGGCTCCAATCTGGAGGAATCCCTGCTCAAGGGCATCCGCTCTCTGGAGGTAGGCGCGAACCACATCTACCATCACAAATTCGACGACATGACCACGGAGGAGCTGCTGGACTATATCAGCGTGTTCCGCTCCGACAACATTTTCGCCATTGCGGAAATGGTCTACCGGGGCGTCACCGTGGAGCAGATTCATGAAATTACAGCCATCGACGTGTATTTCCTGAACGCCATCAAGCGCATTGTGGATATGGAGGAATACTTGAAGCTCCATACCAAAGAGCCGGAAGCCCTTCTGGACGCGAAGAAGATGGGCTTCAGCGATAAATATGTGAGCAGGCTGTGGAAATGCTCCGAGACGGACGTGTCTGATTTCCGCAAGGCGCACAACATGTTCCCGGCCTTCCGTATGGTGGACACCTGCCACACCGGCGCGTATATCCCCTACTTCTACTCCTCCTACACCGGCGGGAACGTCTCCCGGCTGACGAACAAAAAGAAGATCGTGGTACTGGGCGCAGGCCCCATCCGCATCGGTCAGGGCGTGGAGTTTGACTACTCCACCGTCCACGCCGTCATGACCATCAAAAAGGCGGGCTACGAGGCCATCATCATCAACAATAACCCCGAGACCGTCTCCACCGACTACACCACCGCCGACAAGCTGTATTTTGAGCCTTTGACTCCCGAGGATGTGATGAACATCATCGATTTTGAAAAGCCCGACGGCGTGATCGCGTCTCTGGGCGGCCAGACCGCCATCAATCTGGCCCAGCCCCTCCATGACCGGGGCGTGAAGATCATCGGCACCGGCTGCGAGGCCATCGACAGAGCCGAAAACCGGGACGCCTTTGAAAAGCTCCTGAAAGAGCTGGACATCCCCCAGCCCAAGGGAAAGGCCGTCACCAAAATCGAGGACGGTCTCGCGGCGGCGAATGAGATCGGCTACCCCGTGCTGGTACGTCCCAGCTTCGTGCTGGGCGGCCGTGCCATGCAGATCGTGGCAAACGAGACCCAGCTGCGCCATTACCTGAAAAGCGCCGTGGAGATCGACGAGGACAAGCCCGTTCTGGTGGACAAATACATTCAGGGCCGTGAAGTGGAGATCGACGCCATCTGCGACGGCCGGGACGTGTTCGTCCCCGGCATCATGGAGCTGGTGGAGCGCACCGGTGTTCACTCCGGCGACTCCATCTCCGTCTACCCCTCCTTCTCCATCTCTGACAAGGTCAAGGGCATCATTCTGCAATACGCCAAAAAGCTGGGTCTGGGCATCGGCATTGTCGGCCTGTTCAATGTGCAGTTCATTGTGGATCCGGAGGACAACGTGTCCGTCATCGAGGTCAACCCCCGTTCCTCCCGCACGGTTCCCTTCCTGAGCAAGGCCACGGGCTACAGTCTTGCGGATATCGCCACCGACGTGATTCTGGGTCTGAGCCTGAAGGAGCAGGGCTTCTTCGACATCTACCCCGCCGAAAAGGAGCGCTGGTACGTCAAAGCGCCGGTATTCTCCTTCAATAAAATTCGCGGTCTGGACGCCTATCTGACTCCCGAAATGAAGTCCACCGGCGAGGCCATCGGCTATGACCGCACCATGACCCGCGCCCTGTACAAGGCGCTGCAGGCCTCCGGCATGAAGCTGCAGAACTACGGCACCGTCCTTGCCACCATCGCCGACCGGGACAAGGAGGAAGCGCTGCCCCTGATCCGCCGGTTCTACCGTCTGGGCTTCAACATCGAGGCCACCGCCGGAACTGCCACATTCCTGAAGGAAAACGGCATCCGCACCCACGTTCTGGGCAAGATCAGCGACGGCAGCGACGAAATCCCCAACGCCCTGCGTCAGGGACACATTGCCTACGTCATCAACACCCGCGACCCCGGCTCCAGCGGCCGGGACGGCACGAAGATCCGCCGGATCGCCACGGAGCACAATGTGACGCTGTTTACCGCATTGGACACCATCCGGGTTCTGCTGGATGTGCTGGAAGAAACCACGCTGACGATTTCTACGATTGACGCCTGAGCAGGCAACGCCAAAAATTCCCGGAAGGAGCGACCATGAAACAGAGCATTTTCACAATCCTATCCAATACCCCCCTGACGGACTGCGTCTACAAAATGGTGCTTTCCGGCGACACCTCCGCCATTACCGCCCCGGGGCAGTTTGTCAACATTCAAATCACAGGGAAGTTCCTCCGCCGTCCCATTTCCGTGTGCGACTATGACGGCAGCACCCTCACCATCGTCTACAAGGTGGTGGGCAAGGGTACGGAAATCCTCTCCCGGATGGTTCCCGGAGAGAAGCTGGACATCCTGACCGGTCTGGGCAACGGCTACGACCTTACCCCCGCCGGGGACAGCCCCGTCCTACTGGGCGGCGGCGTGGGCGTCCCGCCGCTGTACCACCTTGCCAAACGGCTGCTTGCCATGGGCAAACAGGTGACGGTGATTCTGGGCTTCAACACCCAATCGGAAGTGTTCTATGAAGCCGAATTCCGGGCGCTGGGCTGCCGGGTGATCGTCACCACCGCCGACGGAAGCTATGGCGTCAAGGGCTTCGCCACCACACCCCTGAACGATCTTAATTATTCCTATTTCTACACCTGCGGCCCGGAGCCGATGCTCAAGGCGGTGTATAAAGCCACCCGCACCTCCGGCCAGATGAGCTTTGAGGAACGGATGGGCTGCGGCTTCGGCGCCTGCATGGGCTGCTCCTGCAAGACCCTCACGGGATACAAGCGCATCTGCAAAGACGGCCCCGTCATGCGGAAGGAGGAGATTCTATGGGAAGCCTGAGCGTCAATCTCTGCGGCATCGAGCTGGACAACCCGGTCATCCCCGCCTCCGGCACCTTTGGCTACGGTTATGAGTTTGCCGAACTGTACGACATTAACTGCCTTGGCACCTTCTCCTTCAAGGGAACCACGAAAGAACCCCGTTTTGGAAATCCCACGCCCCGCATCGCCGAGTGTACCGGCGGCATGATCAACGCCGTGGGGCTGCAAAATCCCGGCGTGGACAAAGTCATATCCGAGGAACTCCCGAAGCTGAAAGCCTGCTTCCACAAGCCCGTCATGGCCAACGTCTCCGGCTTTTCCGCGGCGGATTACGCCTATACCTGCGAAAAGCTGGATGAGGAGGAACAGGTGGGCTGGCTGGAAGTCAACGTCAGCTGCCCCAATGTTCACGGCGGCGGCATGAGCTTTGGCACCTGCCCGGAAGCCGCCGCAGAGGTAACGGCAGCGGTGAAAAAGGTCACGAAAAAGCCTGTTATCGTCAAGCTCTCCCCCAACGTCACCGATATCGTCTCCATCGCCAGAGCCTGTGAGGACGCGGGGGCGGACGGCATCAGCCTGATTAACACTCTGCTTGGTATGCGCATTGATCTGCGCACCCGCAAGCCCATCATCGCCAACAAAATGGGCGGCTTTTCCGGCCCTGCCATCTTCCCGGTGGCGCTGCGCATGGTCTATCAGGTCGCAAATGCGGTAAACGTCCCCGTGGTGGGCATGGGCGGCGTCAGCAGCGCCGAAGATGTGGTGGAAATGATGCTGGCAGGCGCTTCCGCCGTAGAGGTAGGCGCAGCCAATCTTGTAAATCCCTACGCCTGCCGGGACATCATCCGGGAGCTTCCCGCCGTCATGGAAAAATACAAAGTTGAGAATCTGAAAGACATTATAGGAGGCGCGAAATAATGGGTAAGGACGTCATTGTTGCCTGCGATTTTTCATCCGCCGAGGCAACCTTCGCTTTTCTTGACAAATTCACCGGCCGCAAGCCCTTCGTGAAGATCGGCATGGAGCTGTACTACGCGGAAGGCCCCGCCATCGTCCGGGAGATCAAAGCCCGGGGGCACAAGATTTTTCTGGACTTAAAGCTCCACGACATTCCCAACACCGTGAAGAAAGCCATGTCCGTCCTGCGGAATCTGGACGTGGACATCACCAACCTCCACGCCGCCGGTACCACCGCCATGATGAAGGCCGCGCTGGAAGGTCTGACCCGGGAGGACGGCACCCGTCCCCTGCTGATCGCCGTGACCCAGCTGACCTCCACCGATCAGGCGGCCATGGAGTCCGACCTGCTCATTCATGAACCCATTGATGAAGTGGTCATGCACTACGCCGAGACCGCGAAAAACGCGGGTCTGGACGGCGTGGTCTGCTCTCCTCTGGAAGCGGGGAAGGTGCATGAGCGCTGCGGTCAGCGCTTTCTCACCGTGACCCCCGGTGTCCGCTTCGCCGACGGAGACGTAGGCGACCAGAAGCGGGTGATGACCCCAGCCGCCGCCAAGGCCATCGGTTCGGACTACATCGTGGTCGGCCGTCCCATCACGGCCGCCGCCGACCCCGTGGCCGCTTATGAACGCTGCGTGGCGGAATTCTGCGACTGAAATAAGGAGGAAGCATTTTGGAAAGCTACAAAAGAGAATTCATTCAGTTTCTGGAAAAGGCCGGGGTGCTGAAATTCGGCGATTTCACCGCCAAATCCGGCCGGAAAATCCCCTATTTCATCAACGCCGGGGAGATCAAAACCGGTAAGGAAATTGCGACTCTGGGCGAATTCTACGCCCGCGCCTACCGGGAAAAGCTGGGGCAGCGGAAGGCCGTCCTCTATGGCCCCGCCTACAAGGGCATTTCCATCGCCGTGTCCGCCGCCGTTGCCCTGAGTCGGGACGGGCTGGACGTTCCCTTCTTCTTCAACCGCAAGGAAGCTAAGGATCACGGCGAGGGCGGCGTGTTCGTGGGCTACGTCCCCAAGGCCGGTGAGGACGTGGTCATCGTAGAGGACGTCATCACCGCCGGGACTGCCATCCGGGAAAGCATGGCTATCTTAAGCCGTCTGGAGGGCGTCAAGGTCGCCGCCACATTTATTATGGTTGACCGCAAGGAGCGGGGCAAGGGCGAAAAGCTGGCCATGGAGGAAGTGGAAGAGGAATTTGGCTTCCCCGTCTACTCCGTGGTGGATGTGTATGACATCATCGCCTATCTGGAAGAAAATCCCGTCAACGCCGAAAATGTGGCGCGGATCAGAAATTATCTTGCCGTGAATGGAGCGAAAGTATGAGGAGTCTGAACAGCATTCTGGATTTAGGCGTGGACGAGCTGGACGAACTGATCGCCACCGCCAAGGACATCATTGCCCACCCGGAAAACTACTGGGACAGGTGCGCCCACAAGAAGCTGGCGACGCTGTTCTTCGAGCCCTCCACCCGCACCCGCCTGAGCTTTGAGGCCGCGATGCTGGAGCTGGGCGGCAGCGTCATCGGCTTCAGCGAGGCCAGTTCTTCCTCCGCTTCCAAGGGCGAAAGCGTGGCGGACACCGCCAAAATTGTCAGCTGCTACGCAGACATCATCGCCATGCGCCACCCCAAAGAGGGTGCACCCTATGTGGCAAGTCAGGCGGCCTCTATCCCCGTCATCAACGCCGGAGACGGCGGCCACAACCACCCCACCCAGACCCTTGCCGATCTGCTGACCATTTCCCGGGAAATGGGGCGGCTGGATAATCTCACCATCGGTCTGTGCGGCGACCTGAAATACGGCCGGACTGTCCACTCCCTGATTGAGGCCATGAGCCGCTACAAAGGCATTCAATTTGTTCTGATTTCCCCGGAAGAACTGAAAATCCCCGGATTTATCCGATACAATGTGTTTGAAAATCAGGGCATTCCCTATACGGAAGTGTCCTCTCTGGAGGAAGCCATGCCCAAGCTTGACGTGCTGTACATGACCCGCATCCAGCGGGAGCGCTTCGACGACCCATGGGAATACGAGCGGCTCAAGGACAGCTACGTCCTCGATACCGAGAAAATGAAACTTGCGAAAGGGAAAATGTGCGTCCTGCACCCCCTGCCCCGTGTCAATGAGATCAGCGTCAAGGTGGACGACGACCCGAGAGCCGCCTATTTCCGTCAGGCGCTGAACGGCAAGTACATGCGCATGGCGCTCATCCTGAAGCTTCTAGACGAAGCCGCCCGGAATCCCGCAAAAGAAGCCATCGACACGACCGGTTTGGAATACGACCGTGTCTGCCGCAATCCCAAGTGCATCACCCAGACCGAGCAGGAGCTACCCCAGCTGTTCCGCTGCACCGACAAAGCCGCGGACATCCACAGGTGCATCTACTGCGAGCAGAGAGCCTAATCTTTATCCCACAAAAAAAGCAGAATGCCGTTGTTTCGGCATTCTGCATTTTTATTTATCCCTTATATCTCGGCTCGCAGGTCAGGTTGACGCCCAGACGCTTGAAGGTCTTTTCGTCCACCGGGGACAAGATCACCGAGGAATGTACCTCGCAGCCCCGCAGCTTGTCCAGCTGCTCCATGGCCAGCTCCGCCATGGGGTTGGTGGCGGCACAGATGGACAGGGCGATCAGCGTCTCGTCGGTGTGGAGACGGGGATTGCGGTTGCCTAAGTGGTCAACCTTCAGGTGCTGGATGGGGTCAAGCACCACCGGGGAAATCAGGTGCAGGCTGTCCCGCATACCCGCCAGCTTTTTCAGCGCGTTCAGCAGCAGCGCCGAGGACGCACCCAGAAGGTCGGAGGTCTTGCCGGTGACGATGGTGCCGTCGGGCAGTTCCATGGCGGCGGCAGGCGCGCCGGTCTGCTCCGCCCGCTGCAGGGCAGGGGCGACCACCTTCCGCTCCGCCGGGGTCACACCGGCCTTTTTCATCAGCAGCTCCAACTTGCGCACCGTTTCGTCGCTGCCTTTGCCCTGCTTCTGCTCGCACATGGCCACGTAGTATCTGCGGATGATCTCCTGTCGGGAGGCGAACCGGACGGCTTCGTCATCTACGATGCAATTGCCCACCATATTCACGCCCATATCCGTGGGGGATTTGTAGGGGCAATGCCCCAGAATTTTCTCAAAAATCGCCACCAGCACAGGGAACGCTTCCACGTCCCGGTTGTAGTTGACGGTGGTGACCCCGTAGGCTTCCAGATGGAAGGGGTCGATCATGTTCACGTCGTTCAAGTCCGCCGTGGCGGCCTCGTAGGCAAGGTTCACCGGGTGGTTCAGCGGCACGTTCCAGATGGGGAACGTCTCGAATTTGGCGTAGCCCGCCGTGTTGCCCCGGATATGCTCGTGATACAGCTGGCTCAGGCAGGTCGCCAGCTTGCCGCTGCCGGGGCCGGGCGCGGTGACTACCACCAGCGACCGGGTCGTTTCGATGTAATCGTTTTTCCCGAAGCCGTCGGGGCTGACGATGTAGCCGGTGTCGGAGGGATAGCCCGGAATCTCAAAATGGTGATAGACCCGGATGCCCAGCCCTTCCAAGCGGGACTGGAATGCCTTCGCCAGCGCCTGTTCATGGAAGCGGGTCAGCACCACGCTGGAAACGTACAGGCCGAAGCCCCGGAAAATGTCGATCAGGCGAATGACGTCCCGGTCATAGGTGATGCCAAGATCGCCCCGAACCTTATTCTTTTCGATATCGTCGGCGTTGATGGCAATGACCATCTCCACCTGCTCCTTCAGCTGCAGCAGCATCCGCAGCTTGCTGTCCGGCTGGAAGCCCGGCAGAACGCGGGAAGCATGGTTGTCGTCATAGAGCTTGCCGCCGAATTCCAGATACAGCTTGCCGCCGAACTGGGCAATGCGCTCCCGGATGTGGGCGGACTGCATTTGCAGGTATTTATCGTTATCAAACGCCGCTTTTGTCATTTCCGTTGCCTCTTTCCCAAAAACTTTCCACCATTTTACCCTATCCGACGGGAAATAGCAAGGCCATTTCGCGGGAAAATCTTCTCTTTCGCGGGATTGCTTCTTGTTTCGGGAACGGCGCCGTGCTATAATGAACGCATCTATTTTTTCGGAGGTGTTTCCATGGAATTCAGCGTCAACCATCCGGTGCTTTACCTGCTTGCCGGAATTCTGATTGCCGTGGTTCTGGCTCAGTCGATTTTCTTCCTTATTAAGGCTCTGCGCCGCAGTAAGGAAATCGGCATGGATCAGGCCAAAATCAGAAAAACCATCAAAACCGCCGCGCTGTTCACCATCGCCCCGGCCGTGTCCATCGTCATCAGCGTCATCACCCTAAGCAAAAGTCTGGGTATTCCCCTGCCCTGGCTGCGGCTTAGCGTAGTCGGCTCATTGAGCTATGAGGCCATCGCGGCATCCAACGCCGTCAGCGCCATGGGCTTAGAGCTTGGCAAAATCAGCTCCCTGACCGCCCAGCAATACGTCAACATCGCGCTGGTGATGACCCTGTCCATCATGGTGGGCATCTGGCTGGTGCCTGTCATCGGCAAGAAGCTGCTGCGGGGCATGACCGTTCTGGAAAACCGGGACGCCAAATGGGCGGATATTTTCCAGAATGCCATGTTTATCGGCATGATCTCCGCGTTTCTGGGCTATGTGTTCTGCGATTTCTCCCGCCTGTGGACGCCGGGGGATTACGCCGCCACCTCCGGGCTTGTGCCGGTGTGCGTCATGGCGGTGTCCGCCGCGATCATGGTGGTCTGCGGGCTGCTCATGAAGAAATTCAAGTGGAGCTGGGTCAACGATTACGCGCTGCCCATTTCTCTGGTGCTGGGCATGGCTTCCGCCATTCCCCTCACCGCGTGGCTGGGTTAAGGAGGTGCCGATATGAAAAAGCAGCTTAGCTACATCGACTCCGTTCACCGCAGCGGCACCATCTGGAACATTTCCGTGATGATTTTGCTGCTGGCCTTCCCCCTGACGGTGGCCGCCCTGTTTGGCGCCGCCCCGGACTGGGGCGCGCTGGTGGTGGGTCTGATCGCCACCGCGCCCATGTATTGGGCGGTGGGTGTCATTGAGACAATTACCTTCGTTCCCATGCTGGGCGCGGGCGGCTCCTACCTCAGCTTTGTCACCGGCAACATCTCCAACCTGAAGCTTCCCTGCGCCATCAACGCTCTGGAGCAGAACAACGTCAGCGCCAACTCCGAGGAGGGCGAGGTCATCTCCACCATCGCCATTGCCACCTCTTCCATCGTCACCACCGTCATTATCATCATCGGCGTCATTCTCATCGTCCCTCTGACCCCCGTTCTGGAAGCGCCGGTGCTGGAACCGGCCTTTGCCCAGATGCTGCCCGCCCTGTTCGGCGGACTGGGCGTAGCCTTCGTCAGCCGGAACTGGAAGATCGCCGTTGCGCCGGTGGTGCTGATGCTGGTTCTGTTCATTTTCGTCCCCGCCCTGAACGCCGGTACCGTGGGCATTATGGTGCCTGTGAGCGTGCTGTTCACCATCGCCGTTTCCCGGCTGCTTTATAAGAGAGGAGTTCTGTAAACATGATCGGATATCTGATTCTCGCCGTTCTGGTTGCATTCATCGCCGTGGTCGCCATCCGCACCATCCGCTTCCGTCCCAAGCCCCAGCCCGAAGTCACCAAGGAAGAAATCGCCTTTGACCGGGACGCCGCCGTGGATTCCCTCGCCCAGCTGGTTCGCTGCAAGACCGTGTCCTACAACGACCATTCTCTGGAGGACGAGGGGGAATTTCAGAAGCTGATCTCTCTGCTGACGACACTTTACCCCAACGTGTTCGGCACCTGCACCTTCCAGCAGCTTCCCGACCGGGCGCTGCTGCTGCGGTGGCCGGGCAAGCAGGAAGGCGACCCTGCCGTTATGATGGCGCACTATGACGTGGTGCCTGTCAACGAGGAAAAGTGGGACAAGCCTCCCTTCGCCGGGGTCATCGAGGATGGCATTCTCTGGGGCCGCGGCACGCTGGACACCAAGGTCACCTTCAACGGCATCCTTTCCGCCGCCAATTACCTCATCGGTCAGGGCTTCCAGCCGGAAAAGGACATTTACTTTGCCTTCTCCGGCGGCGAGGAGATCAACGGTCAGGGTGCGCCCAACATCGTGGCGTATTTCACCGAGCACGGCATCCACCCCGCCATTGTGGTGGACGAGGGCGGCGCCGTTGTGGAGAATGTGTTCCCCGGCGTGAAGCAGCCCTGCGGTCTCATCGGCATTGCGGAAAAAGGTATGCTGAACGCTCAGTACCGTACCGTCTCCGCCGGCGGCCACGCCTCCGCCCCCAAGCCCCATACCCCGGTGGGCGTTCTGGCGGCGGCCTGCAAGCGGGTGGAGGATCACCCCTTCAAGGCCCACATCGACGGCCCCGCTGCCCAGATGTTCGACACGCTGGGACGGTATTCAACGCCATTGTACCGGGTGATTTTCGCCAACATGTGGTGCTTCGGCTGGATCATTGACACTCTCGGCAAAAAGAGCGGCGGCGAAATGAACGCGCTGGTACGCACCACCGTGGCCTTTACTCAGATGGAAGGCAGTTCCGCCCGGAACGTAATTCCTCCCGAAGCAAAAATGGTGTCCAACATCCGCCTGAATCCCGCCGACAGCGTCGCTTCCGCGCTGGCGTATCTGGAAAAGGCCGTCAACGACCCTGCCGTGGAGATCACGTCTCTGGAATCCTTCGAGCCAAGTCCCGTTTCCGAAACCGGCTGCGACGCATGGGAGAAGGTTGCCTCTGCCGTGGCCAACACATGGCCGGGCTGCATCGTCTCGCCGTACCTGATGGTGCAATGCTCTGACTCCCGGCACTACCGTGACCTGAGCAACCACGTCTACCGCTTCTCCGCCATGGATTTGACCGCCGAAGAGCGCTCGACCATCCACGGCAACAACGAGCGCATCCGTCTGGAAACCGTCGCCAAAGCCGTAGAATTCTACATCCGCCTGATGCGTCAGTGCTGAAAAAAAAGATGTCCCCCAACCCGGGAAAATCCGGGTTGGGGGATTTGTCTTAATTCAGCAGATACGCCAGAAACGCGCCGCCCGTGATGGCATACACCAGAATTGTAATAACCACACCGATCAGCGTCAGGATAAACTGGGCGATCGCCCAATTTTTCCGGGAACGCTTCTCCGGAGAGCTGCTCACCGCCCAAACGATCAGGCAGATGAAGCCGACAATGGGAATTGCCGAGAGGATCAGCGTGCCGATCCAGGAGCCGACGGACATGTCCGTGTCCTGCCGTGCGTAGGTATTGCCGTTGTAGTTGTCCATGTTATATTCCTCCTGCTTTCCAAATTTAGGGGATATAATGATTATAACACATATCTGTGAAAATGGGAATACTTTTTCGGCAAAATCTTTTCTGCAAATCGCCCCGCACACCGCAAAAAATCCCGACAGCCGAAGCTGTCGGGATTTTTTAGCTTAGCGTATTCTCGATTACCGGGCGCTGCGCTTCTTGTTGTAGAAGTACACACCGGCAATGGCGGCGCCGGAGACGACCATGAAGATCACGGGAATGAAGATCATATCACCGGTCTTGGGGTTGGTCTTATCGGCCTTCTCGTTGGTGGCGCTCTTGGCGTTGGCGTTGGTGATCATCACGTTGATGTGGACTTCGCTCTCCTTGCGGAGCTCGTTGGTGTTGGAGATGGTGTCATACTTCTGGGTGTCGTTGACAAAGTTGCCGACCCAGTTGCCCTTGGCCACGTACATGCCGTCATACTTGATGCCGTCGCTGGTCTTGGCAGTGTAGTAGTTCTTGACAACGGTCTTGACCTCGTCCAGAGTGACCACGCCGTCCAGAGCGATGCCCTCGGTGATATTGATGGTCTTGGCGGGATCGTCGACCTTGTTGTCCTTGAAGATGTGCAGGTAAACCTTGTAGGGGAACTTGTTGTTGGTAGTGGTGGTGTCCTTCTCGAGGTAAGCGTAGAATTCTACGTTGCCCTTGATGACGAGCTTGGCAACCTGAGCGCTGGTGTAGAGGTCACCCTTGTTGTCAATCTTCCAGCCCTTGAAGGTGTAGCCGGTCTTGTTATCGGCCTTGCTCTGAGCGTCGGAAACCTTCTTGCTGTCAATGCTGCTGCCGCTGGTCACGTTGTAGGTGGAAACGGCCTTGCCGTCGGTGCCGTAGAAGGTCACTCTGACAGTGTCGCCCTCGGGAGTGCTGCCGCTCTTGGCCTTCAGGGTGACGGTCAGGGAGTCGCCGGCATTGATTGTGGTGGACAGGGACAGGTTGTTGCCCTTTTCATCGCTCTTGGCGGTGACGAACTCATAGGAATCCTTCCAGTTGCCCATCCAGCGGTAGCTCAGGATGTCGTCGATAACGGAGGACTTACCGTTCACAGGCTCAACCTGGAACTCTCTGGCAATCGCGTTGCCCTTGTCGTCAATAATCTTAAGAGTGATATACTTGGCGGGCTCTTCCGCCTTCTTGGTGTTGACAAACAGCTTCAGGAAGTAGCCGTCGGTGATCTTGTCATACTCGACGGTGACATCGGTGGCCTCCTTGTCGGAAGCGCCGGTCCACTTGACGAACTCCTTGTCGGAGTTGACCAGGCTCAGACCCAGCTCCTTGGTCAGCTTCACGCTGCCGTCAACAGGAACGGTGATCTCGCCCTTTCTTGCATAAGAACCGTCAACATAAATCTCAACAGGAACCTTCGCGTCAACGCGGGTATCCTCGACCTTCTTGTTGAGGTACAGGTTTACGTAGTAGCCATTCGCATTTGCCTTCTTCAGGTTGTCATAGCTGATGGGGCCGGTGGTCTCTTCGTCCTTCATGTTCGTCCACTTGACGAATTCCTTGTCGCCGTAAATCAGAGTCTCGGCCAGTTCCTTCGTCAGTTCCAGTTTCTGACCGGGCTTCACGGTAACATACTTGTCAGTGACATACTTTCCGTCAACGTAGGTCTTGACGGTCAGGGTTTCATCAGCTTCCGTAGCAGCGGCCTGGAAAGGAACCGCGCAGACCAGCAGCATAGCCACCAATACGAGGCTAAGCAGCTTCTTCATTGTGTTTTTCATAGTTTCTAACCTCCTAGAAAATTGGTTGTTTTAGAAATGCTGCCGGCTCTGGAACCTTTGGTGTCGCCAATCGGGGAGGCTTTCCGCCGCTTCCGCACCCGGCATCTCTTTCATGTCTGCATGATATCACATCCGTTCCCGGATGTCAATAGGAAAATTACAAAATGTAACAGAATTCTTTACACTTTATAACATTCTTAAACATTTGCCCTTATCTTAAGAAATTTACTCCAAATTTTACCATAAAATTCGTTTTTTACCAGCTACGAAAAATGACAATCTCTGATTTCGATATCTTTTTTCTTTCAAAGGTTACAATTTTGTTGCAGCCGCCTGTGGTCTCCCGAAGCGGCCTCCGCCGCCCAGGGGGGTGGAAAACCCCGGTGCCAGCATGGCACCGGGGTTTCCGCGAAAGGGTTTGGAAAGAAGAGAGGTAGAAAAGAGGATCTACGGAGTTGAAAGGGAGCGGCTCACGGCTTCCGCAACCTTTCTGGTATTACCATACCTTTGGGTTTTGAACAGGCAATAACGGAAATGAAAATAAAAAGCGACGAAATTGTGAACAGTTTTTCTTCATGCCGGAATATCTCCCTGTTTTTTGCGCCTATTCCTTCGGCAAACGGGGCGGCGCGGAATTTTCCGCGCCGCCCTTGGCCTATTTCATTCCGTTGCTCCGGGAAAGATCAGCGTTACCTTGAACAGATCGCCATCCACCAGCAATTGCAGCTGTCCCTTCTGCAGCTCCATCAGGGTCTTGGCAATGTTCAGGCCCAGACCGCTGCCCTCGGTGTTCCGGGAGTCGTCGCCCCGGACAAAGCGCTCCATCAGCTCGTCGGCGTCCACGTTCAGCTCGTCACGGGAGATGTTCTTCAGGGAAATGATGACCTTCCCCTCCAGCGCCATCACGTCGATATACACCCGCGTGCCGGGCAGGGCATATTTCACGGTGTTGCTCAGGAGATTGCTCAGCACCCGCCACGCAAGTCTTCCGTCCGCCATCATGGCGACAGACTCTTCCGGATGGCGGAATACGGGGGTCAGCTGGGCTTTTTCCAGCTTGTCGGCGAATTCGCCCAATGCCTGATTCACGGATTCCACCGCGTCCAGCTTCGTAATGTCCGCCGTCAGGTTCCCCGTGCTGGCCTTGCTCATTTCCATCAGATCCTCGATCAGCTTTTTTAAGCGCTGGGACTGCCGGTTGAGGACTTCCAGATAGGTCTTCTCCTCCTCCGGCGTGTGGGGCTTTTGCAGCAAGTCCACGTAGTTGATGATGGAGGTCAACGGCGTTTTGATATCGTGGGAAACATTGGTAATCAGTTCTGTTTTCATACGCTCCGATTTTAATTGCTTCTGCGCCGCCACTACGGCAACGCCCGCGAGGTCATTCAAGTCACCGGCAAAGGTCTTGAACGCGCCGGTGAGATATTTGTCGTCCACCTTGGTGTCCAGGTCGCCCTTGCCCATGCGCTTGGCGCTTTCCAGCAGGATGCCGAAGCAGTACGCCCCGTACAGCACCACGGCCACACAGGCGCACAGGCTCAGCACCACCATCAGATTCGATCTGCCCGCAAGGGCGGCGAACAGGAGCATCACCATGATGAAGCCCGTCAGCAGCCACTGCCAGGTCAGCGGCATCATGGAATACACCCGGTTGATGGACTTTCCGATTTTTGCACAGGTCTTCTTTATCTGCGTCCACAGCCATCTCAGGGGTGTAAGAAGCATCAGCAGGAAGTCCCAGAATACAGCCGCCGCCTTGGGCAGCTTCCGCAGCAGCCAGCCGCAGCCGGAGAAGCAGCCCTTGACGCACTTCACCAGCAAATCTAAGCACCGCCAGCAGACGCTGTTGCGCCACCAGTAGCCGCCGGGGGTCTTGAACTGGGCGGCACAGGCGAAGCAGAAGCTCACGAAAATCAGGCTCATGACGTAGCCCGCCATCAGCATTCCGGCGCAGACCGTTTGAATGCTCTGGCTGAACAGGTCGGCGGCTTCGGCGAACCGCACAATCGCCATGAAAAGGCCGAAGATGATCAGCCCGCCCCCGGCGAGGTAAATGTCCAGGGGGATGCAGTTGAAGCCCGCGGCATGGACTTCCTCACTGCCGGGCTTTCTGCCCGCCGCGCAGCAGAGATACACGGCCAGAACGGCAAACAGCAGCAGACACGCGCCCATGATGAAGAGCAGGCTGTCACGGCAGCTCCACAGCTGGGTAAGCAGAGCGTACCCGCCGTCAAAGCGGTACGCGCCGGGCGCCAGGGTCAGCTCCACGGTATAGGCGGGCAGCTTCGCGTAGCGGTACTCCACCACCATGGACTTCTGGGCGTCGTCGTCCCAATATTCCATGGTGTGAGCTTCGCCGTCCGCAAAGATCACGTCCGGGTCTGCCGTGCCGGTTGCCAACGGCTTGGTGGGGTTCGCGGACAGCGTCTCGAGGGGGGCGGTCTCCTCCGTCGTGTCCGGGACGGTCTCGGCGGTCGTCTCCGGAACCGTTACGGTAACGGTGGTTTCGTCGGTTGTTTCCGGCACCGTCTCTGTGGTGGTCTCCGGGAGGGTCTCGGGCATCACCTTCTGCGTCAGGCTGGGCGTTACCAAAAATACGACTGCTTTGCCGTCGGCATTCCATTCAAATTCGCCTACGCCTGACGGGTTCGCCGCCTTATAAATCAGGGAATCGTCCTTGTCCCGGAATTCCACGGCGGTGACGGCGGCATCCTCCGGCATATTGTCCCGGTAGAATGCGTCGCCCGACTGAAAATACAGGACGCCCGCGTCGTTGCGTTTCAGCACGCCCACCGGGCTGCTGCCGCTGCAGGTATGTTCCCCCTCGCCTGCCAGCTCCGATTCCGTGGAGAATGTTACCTTATATATATCTGCGCCCTCAGTGGGAACGTCGTCCATCAGAATTTCGCTTTGGCTCAGCTCCCGGGTCGTGTCGAACACCAGATAGCCGGATTCGTTTTCCGAGAAGCAGTCCGACACGTCGTTGTAGGTCTGATACAGGACACTGCCGTCTACACCAACGAACGTCACGCACGTGGTAGGCGCGTCAGGAATATCTATCACGCCCATCGATGGATTGGCCTCAAAGCGAACGCCGTTGCCGGTGTCGTAAATATTCCCGATCGGTTCGACGCTGTCCACGCTCCCACTGGAGTCTTCCGTTTCGATGCTGAGACTGAGAACCAATGCCCCGCCCTCCGGGATGGCGTTATAGGTGCTCGCGTCCGCCTGAGGCGTTGCCTCCGACTTTTCCGTGATGGACAGGACGTATTTATACGAGCCGCTGACGGGGAAGGAATAAAATTCGGCGTCCGTCAGATTTTCCGCGCCGCCGGATTCCAGCACGTTTCCTTCCGCGTCCTTCAGCACATAGCCAGCCAGCGCCGGGTTGAACACGCCGTAAAGCCAGCCGGTCTTCCCCGACGGTCCCAGATCGTACACGGTCGGCCCCGCGATCGCCTCCGGCACGCCGCCTAAGTTCGCTTCGGCGTAGTCCACGGCGATACGGCCAGCCATGGATTCGCCGTCCGAGCGGATGTATCTGTCCCGCAGTTCCTCCACGGAGATGTCGTACAGTCCCGCTTCCGTCATGCCGATGATGGCGGCGGCGCTTCCGGCGGCTCCCAGCAGCATCAGGGCGCACAGGGCGATGGCGAGGAATTTGAATACAATATTGTATTTCAAATTATTTTCCTCCTTCCATTTTATAGCCCTGTCCCCACACGACCTTCAGATAGCGCGGCTCAGAGGGGTTGATCTCGATTTTCTCCCGCAGATGGCGGATATGCACTGCCACGGCGCCCTCGCTGCCCAGCGCCGCCTCCTGCCAGACGGATTCATACAGCACCTTGGTGGAGAACACCTTTCCGGGGTTCGCCATCAGCAGATGCAGAATGGCATACTCCGTGGGCGTGAGGGACACAGGTTCCCCCTCCACGGTGACGGTTTTGGTGCGGTCGTCCAGAACGATGCCGCCGATGGTGATGCTGCCGCTGCCCTCCTCCGGGCGGCTGCCCAGCTGGGCATACCGGCGCAGCTGGGAACGCACCCGCGCCAGTACCTCCACCGGCACAAAGGGCTTGGTGATATAGTCGTCCGCCCCCACGTTCAGCCCCAGCACCTTGTCCTCGGTCTCGGACTTTGCGGTGAGCAGAATGATGGGCGCGTTGGAAAATTCCCGGATTTTGGAGGTCGCCGTGATACCGTCCATCACGGGCATCATCACGTCCAGCAGAATGAGGTGAATGTCGTTGTTTTTCGCGATCTCCACCGCCTGAGTGCCGGTGAACGCCTCGAACAGATTGTACCCCTCGGGGGTCAGGTATATTTTCAGCGCGTTGACGATATCCGGCTGGTCGTCGCAAATCAGAACATTGTACATGTGGTTTTCCTTCCTCTCGTCATCTTTTTTTCTTATTATATCACCGGCTTCTTTAAGATGAAAGAGGTCTATTTCTTAAAATGGGATTAACATTTGAAAAAGCGCCTTTTGCCAACTTCTGCGCCACATTTTTTCTTGCTATTTCCCCGTTCCCGTTTTATAATTACATCATTCAATTGTTACACCGAAGGAGTTGTTTTCCATGCTGAAAGATTTTTTTACCGCTCTGGGAACCGGCGCGCTGAATAAGATGCTCCACGCCGTTCTCGTGCTGGTCATTGGCCTTCTGATCATTCGCGTCGTCACGAAGCTGCTTCAGGGGGGACTGGAAAAATCCCACCTGGAAAAGGCCGCCCACAGCCTGATCCTGTCCCTTGCCAAGGTGGCCATGTATATCCTGCTGGGTCTGAGCGTAGCCTCCAGCCTTGGCATTGACGTTACCGGCATCGTCGCTTTGGCAAGCGTCCTGACATTGGCCGTTTCCCTGTCGCTGCAGAATATGCTCACCAACGTCATCGGCGGCTTCACCATTCTTTCCACCCACCCCTTCCACTCCGGCGACTATGTGGAGATCGCCGGGCAGTCCGGCACGGTGCAGGAGATCAACATGACCTACACCCGCCTTGCCACCTTTGACAACAAGCTCATTTCCATTCCCAACAGCGCCGTGGTCGCGGCGCAGATCGTCAACTACTCCGCCGCCGACACCCGTCGGGTGGATATCCCCGTCTCCGCCTCCTACGACGCTCCCACCCAGAAGGTCATCGACGCGCTGGTGCTGGCGGGAACCATGGACAATGTGCTCCTGACACCCGCCCCCAGCGCCTGCGTGAGCAGCTACGGCGACAGCGCCATTGCCTACACCCTTCGCGTCTGGGTGAAGACCGAGGATTACTGGGACGTGTATTTCGCCCTGACCCAGCGGGTCAAGGACGTCTTCGACGAGCAGGGCATCACCATGACCTACCCCCATCTGAACGTACATCTGGATAAGTAAAGCATACCGCCCTCCCAAATGGGGAGGGCGGTACTGTGTGATAATCACATAGATAAAACTTCCAGCAGCGCCATAACGCCGATTCCCGGCAGTCCCAGAAATCCGGCCACCAGCACCGTCACGGCGTTGATGGGGAAATATGCCCCCGTAAATCCCGCGACGGAATTCAGCAGCCACAGGCACAGAAAACCGCACCCGGAGTGTACGCCGACCTTGAAGATCAGCTTCATGGGCATCAGCAGCAGCCGCACCAGCACCAGCGCGACAAGGGCGGGAATGAGCAACGTTACAAATTTTTCCATAGGCACCTCCGAATAATCAGGCTTGTTCCGGTTAAGCTACCTGCGGACAGCAAAGGAACGGGAACCAAACGTGACGACGGTTGCTTTCGCCCATTTCATTTACTGTCAAGTGTGTCGCCGAATGCGCAGCGGTATGACGCGAATTAGGAACTCTGAAAACAAGCTTCTTCTGCTTTCTCGCGGCATCAAACAGAATGTATTTTCTCTTTGATACCCTTTTCTGATTAAAATACTTATTTTAATCGGAAGCGAGCGGGCGAAAAAGATTTGTGTTCAACGATTCCTGCGCAGGGAGAAGGGAACGGCTCTCCTGCGTACATTCTGCCACAGAATTTTTGCGAATAAACGAAAACCGGAGTACAGCTGCGCACGCGATTGGTGCCCTGACTCCGGTTTTTGTACTTGTCCTCTCCCCTGCCCACAACATCCTGTGTCCTGCCAAAAAAAATCTTCGTTTTTCTGCGAAATTCTCTGCTGCCCCGCCGTTGTCCCTGTTGGGAAGGTGTGGTATAATGACGGAAAACGACTTTTTCTGCGAGGCACCGAAATGATAACCGAACCTGTCAAAATTTCCCAGAGCGACATTCGCAGGCTGCTTTCCGCCGCCAATCCGGATGCAGCGCTGCTTTACCTTTACATAAACAGCGGCAACCGCCCCGAGGGCGCGGAAGCCGATCTGCATTTCAGCGCCCCGCGCTACGGCTGCGCCGCCGCTACCCTGCGGCAGCTGGGTCTGTGGCCGGAAGACCGCCCCAGCCACATTGCCCCCGGCGAGCGTCCCAGCTACTGCGAAAAGGACGTGCTGGACGCCATGGATTCGGACAACACCTTCCGAAGCCTTTACGGCGAGGTGCAGCGTCTGCTGGGGCGGAGCCTGAACACGGAAGAGCTGAAAATTCTTCTGGGCTTTGTGCGCTACCTGGGACTGACCGCGGACGTGATCTCCCTGCTGGTGTGCTACTGTAAAGAACGCGCTCGACAGAGGGGAAGTCTGCGCAACCCGTCTCTGCGCACCATCGAGAAGGAAGCCTACAACTGGGCGGAACGGGGCATCGACACCGTAGAGGAAGCCGCCGCCTTCATTCAGGCGCAGAACGTGCGCAATTCCCGGCTGTCCCGGCTGATGAACCTGATTCAAATCCGGGGGCGCAGTCTCACCGCCGCCGAGGAGCGCTATGCCCAGAGCTGGCTGGACATGGGCATGGACGACGAGCTGATCTCCATGGCCTACGAGCGCACCTGCCTGAACACCGGCGGACTGAACTGGGCGTACATGAACAAAATTCTCCAGCGCTGGCAGCAGCAGGGCTTCCACAGCGCCGAGGACGTCCGCACCGGCGACCGGAAGACGGGCGTCCCGAAGGGTGCCTCCGGCCAGCTGGGCGAAGCGGAGCTGGAAGCCATTCAGAAAGTATTGCAGGAGGGATAATTCGTGGGATACAGTGCAGAAGTGGTCCAGCGCGCCCGGGCGCGTCTGGCGCAGGCAAAGGAAGACCGGGAGTCGGAAAACAGGCAGCACTTGGCAGAGGCCTACGCCAAAGTTCCCCGCATCCGGGAAATCGACATGCTTCTGCGCCGCACCATGGCGCAGGCCGCTCAGGCGGCCTTTTTGCAGGGTTCCGACGGTCAGGCGCTGCTGGAACAGGCGCGGCGGGAAAACCTCAGCTTACAGCAAGAACGGGCAGCGCTGGCCGCGGCGAACTTTGAGGATGGCTTCTTGGACGAAAGCCCCATTTGTGACAAATGCGGCGGCAGCGGCTATGTGGGCACCACCATGTGCGAGTGCTTAAGCGAGCTTTGCCGTCAGGAGCAGAAAAAGGAAATTTGCGTGCTGTCCAACAGCCGGGAAACCTTCAGCCAGTTCCGGCTGGACTACTACCCCGACGCCGTTGACCCCAAATACGGCGCCAGCCCCCGCACCATTATGGAGCGGACGCTGAACATCTGCCGCCGGTATGCCGCGACCTTCACCCCCAACGCAGGAAATCTGCTGTTCATCGGCGGGACGGGGCTGGGAAAGACCTTCCTGTCGGCGTGCATCGCCCGGACAGTGACCGACCGGGGCTACAGCGTTGTTTACGAAACTTCCAGCCACCTGTTCTCCAAGCTGGAGCAGGCGAAATTCAGTCCCAGCGAAGACACCCGCCGGGAAGCGGCCAAGCTGACGAACAGCGATCTTCTGATTCTGGACGATCTCGGCACGGAAATGCCCGGCCAGTTTGTCACGGCCGCGCTGTACAGCTTACTCAACGACAGAATGATGGCCGTCAAGCCCATGGTCATCTCCACCAACCTGAATGTGGACGAGCTGAGCCGCCGCTACTCCCCCCAGATCGCGTCCCGGCTCCACGGTGACTTCCAGCGTCTGACCTTCGTGGGAAACGACATTCGGGTACTGAAAAACAGAGGATTATGATGAAAACAGGTATTTTATTCGATTTGGACGGCACGCTTCTGGACACGCTAGCCGACCTTGCCGACAGCGTCAACCACGTTCTTGCATCCTTTGGCTATCCCCAGCGCACGGTGGAGGAAGTCCGCCAGTTCGTGGGCAACGGCGCTGCCCGTCTGATTGCTCAGGCCGTCCCGGAGGGTGCGAACCCCGCCCCGGTGCTTGCGGCGTTCCAGCCCTATTACAGCGCCCACTGCCAGATCAAAACCAAGCCCTATGAGGGCATTCCGGAAGCGCTGGCCGCGCTCCGGGAGCGCTACCCCCTCGCCATTGTTTCCAACAAGCCGGACGCGGCGGTCAAAACCCTCTGCGCCGACATTTTCCCCGGCATTTACGCCCGTGGGGAAAGCCCTGACTGTCCCCGTAAGCCCGCCGCGGACATGGTTTACAAGGCCATGGCATCCATCGGCGCCGATACGTGCATCTACGTCGGCGACAGCGACGTGGACGTCCTGACGGCGAACAACGCCGGTGTCCCCTGCCTCAGCGTTCTCTGGGGCTTCCGGGACAGAGCCTGCATGGAGGCAGTCGGCGCGAAGCATTTCTGCGAATCCCCCGCGCAGTTGGTCGCGGACATAGAGGAGATCATCCATGGCAAATGAATTTTACGCTCTCATGGGCCGTATGCGCTATATAACCCGCTGGGGTCTGATGCGCAACACCTTTTCCGAAAACATTTCCGAGCACAGCCACATGACCGCGGTGCTGGCCCATGCTCTGGCGCTGATCCGTCGGGACATTCTGAACCTCCCCGCCCCCGACCCTGACCGCTGCGCCGTGGCGGCGCTGTACCACGACGCTTCGGAGATCCTGACCGGCGACCTGCCCACGCCCATCAAATACTACAATCCGGACATCAAAACCGCCTACAAAGAGGTGGAGCGCATTGCGGGCAACCGTCTGCTGGATATGCTTCCCCCCGAGCTGCGTTCCAGCTACACCCATTATGTGCTGGAGGACGACGCGGAGCTGGAACCCTTCGTCAAGGCCGCGGACAAGCTGTCCGCCCACATCAAGTGTCTGGAGGAGCAGAAGGCAGGCAACACAGAATTCGACTCCGCGGCGCTGCAGACTCTGGACGCGCTGAAAGCCATGAACAGCCCTGAGCTGGAATGGTTTCTAAACAACTGTCTGCAAGCCTTCACGCTGAATCTCGACCAGCTGTAGCACTTGACGGTTGACGGAAAATATGCTACCATAGGCTGTGTCGATGTGCTGACATTTGTTATGTAATTTTATATCCCCCGTCATGGGGGGACATGCCGCTGTGGTGGAATAGGTAGACACCCGAGACTTAAAATCCCGTGGGCTGATCGCAGCACCCAATCCGAATTGTGCTTACAAACAGCCAACTTTTTCAATTTGATTTTTCTCTGTGTTGGAACATCCCTCCAACACATCCCTCCAACTTCATATCCCTCCATTGGAGGGATTGAATACGCCGCTATGGTGGAACAGGTAGACACTGCAGACTTAAAATCTGCCGAAGAGTGATCTTCGTACCGGTTCGATTCCGGTTAGCGGCACCATCTGGAATCTCAGAGCAGTTTTCCTGCTCTGAGATTCTATTTTTCTGGCAAAATGGAGAGAATTGCGTTCGCGGACGATAGCTTATTATTCTCGTCCAAATGCGTGTAAATATTGGCTGTTGTGCCTATTGTGCTGTGACCAAGCCAAGCCTGAATTTCTTTTAAGCTGACGCCCTGGGAAAACAAAAGTGAAGCACAGCTGTGCCCTTACGGTATAATTACGACAAACCGGAAAAGTCCCGTATATCAAGGGTTTTCGGTTATCTGGCAAGGTTTTTCATCCTTTTCCAAACCGAAAAATCGAGCCGCGAAATAGTTATATCGTAGGGGGTGTTATAGTAACGACAAAAATAAAATATCGTTTGGGCGGGCTGTCAGCCCGTCCAAGAAATCAGGACATTTCCTCTGCAAAGAAGAAATGTCCTTTTTTTGTACCCAAAATCAGATGCCGACAGGAGGAACACAATGCCGGAAAAAACAGTGCAGAAGGAACCGGGCAAAAAGCCCGCGCCATCCAAAAAGCCGAAGCCGCAGCAGGAAGTAGTCGTTCAGATTCCGCTCTCCGAGCTGCATCCATTCCCGGATCATCCCTTTCAGGTGCGGGAGGATGCGTCCATGCAGGAAACCGCTGAAAGCGTCAAGGAGTACGGCGTCCTCGTCCCCGCGCTGGCGCGGCCACGGGAGGACGGCGGTTATGAGCTGATTGCAGGCCACCGCCGCAAACACGCCTGTGAGCTGGCGGGGCTGGCCACCATGCCGGTCATTGTCCGCGACATTGACCGGGACGCTGCCACCATCATCATGGTGGACAGCAACCTCCAGCGAGAGAACATTCTCCCCTCCGAACGCGCCAAAGCCTACAAGATGAAGATGGAGGCCATCAAGCGGCAGGGCGCACGAACGGATCTGACTTCGCCGAAAATTTCGGCGAAGTTCCGCAGCGATGATGAAGTTGGTCAGGATGCCGGTGTGAGCGGAGACACCATCCGCAACTACATCGCTCTGACACAGTTAGTCCCGGAGCTTCAGCAGATGGTGGACGAAAAGAAAATCGCCCTCAGTCCGGCGTATCAGATCGCGGCGCTAACACCCAAGGAGCAGGGCTTGCTTCTGGAAACCATCGACAGCGAACAGGCCACCCCCTCACTCTCGCAGGCGCAGCGGATGAAAAAGCTCAGTCAAAGCGGTGAGCTGAATGAGGACACCATGCTCTCCATTATGACGGAGCAGAAGAAACCGGAGAAAAACGACATCACCCTTTCCGGTGAAAAGCTCCGCAAATACTTCCCGCGTTCCTATACCCCGTTCCAGATCGAGAACACCATCTTCAAATTACTGGACGCAT
>ENA-ORTW01000318-ORTW01000318.1-human-gut-metagenome-genome-assembly--contig:-NODE-318-length-70628-cov-39.258087_pt1 | contig 70628 bp, 51 predicted proteins | sample MGYA00242072_ERZ509193 | MGnify/ENA primary metagenome ERZ509193 (study PRJEB26280, sample SAMEA2338813) | human gut metagenome | biome: human gut; feature: human-associated habitat; material: faeces... | reverse complement strand
GCAAGCGCGACGATTACGTCTCAGGCGGTTGTAGACGCGGTGAACAGCCTGTATGCAGCGGCTGAACCTGTGGAAGAACCGACGGAAGCACCTGCTGCGACGGAAGAACCCGCTGTGCAGACTGCGGAAGTTAAGACGGCAACGGCTGCGGGCTACGATGGCAACGAAATCACGGTGAACGTGACGGACGAAAACGGTGTGATTACCTCCCTGACGGTGGATGCGTCCACGCAGACGCCGGGTCTGGGTCAGAAGTGCGCGGAGGAAGCGTTCACGAGCCAGTTCATCGGCAAGAGTGCGCCGCTGACGCTGGGTGAAGGCATTGACGCGGTGGCAAGCGCGACGATTACGTCTCAGGCGGTTGTAGACGCGGTGAACAGCCTGTATGCGGAAGCGCCCGCGAAGACGCTGACCGCGACGGTCAAGGGCTGGCACGAGGGCGTGGCCGTGACGGTGGAAATTGACAAGAATCATGTCATCACGGCGCTGACGGTGGATGCTTCCGGCGAATTCTACGCGCTGGGCGGCAAGTGTGCCGATGAAGCGTTCACGAGCCAGTTCATCGGCAAGAGTGCGCCGCTGACGCTGGGCGTGGACATCGACGCGGTGACGGGCGCGACGCTGACCTCTCAGGCGGTTGTCGATGCGGTCAACCAGCTGGCGAAGTAATACATGAAGAACGGGCAGGACGTGTGTGATGCGTCCTGCCCGTTTTGTGTTGCGGTGATATGCGGTTATCAGGCTATTTGGTCGCGCCCATCTGGCGCGACACAGCATAGGTGATGGAAAGAGTGGCTTGGGGGCGCGTCTGAGGACGCGCGAAGTTATACTATTTCCAGATTCACCTGCGCCATCTGCTTGCGCCTTTTCCCTTCTGGCGTCCGCTCATTCCACTTAGCGTAGCGCTGCTACGCTGCGTTTCATTCACGTTAGCCAGAATGAAAAATTCGCGGCGCATCTTGGCGCATTTTCATCTGGAAATAGTATTACAGGCAGAGACGCTTCGCTGCCTGCGCCTTGTTGGCGGCTTCCTTGGAGTTGAGCGTCCGAGGAACGGTTGGGGCGTTGCCCCAAACCCCACCAGAGGCGCTGCCTCTGGACTCCGCAAGGGGGGATCCCCCCTTGACCCCTCCGCGCGATTGAGTTGGTTTCACTCCCATACTGCTTCCGCGTGTTTATTTTTTCGGCGTCAAGCCCAGTTTCGCCGCGCATTCATCCATATCCAGCGTCGCAAAATAATCCTGCGCCGTCTCCGCGCGGCGAATCAGCTTATAGCCGCCCTCCTGCGTATACAGCACCTCTGCCGACCACAGCCGCCCATTATAATTATACCCCATTGCGTGCCCATGCGCGCCGGTGTCATGAATCACCAGCAGGTCACCGATCTTGATTTCCGGCAGGGCGCGGTCGATGGCGAACTTGTCGTTATTTTCGCACAGACTGCCGACGACGTCATAGATGTGGTCATGCGGCAGGCTTTCCTTCCCGCAGACGGTGATGTGGTGGTATGCGCCGTACATGGCGGGGCGCATGAGGTTCGCGGCGCAGGCATCCACGCCGATGTAGTCCTTGTAGGTGTGCTTCTCGTGAATCACGCGTGTGACGAGCCAGCCCATATTGCCGGTCATCCAGCGGCCGAGTTCGGTTTTCAGCGCGACGCCGCCGTTCGGGAAGATTTCCTCGTATACCTTGCGGACGCCTTCGCCGACAGCAAGTACATCTGTCGCGGGCTGGTCGGGGCGGTAGGGGATGCCGATGCCGCCGGAGAGGTTGATGAACGCCAGCTCCAAGCCGGTTTCGGCGGCGAGGTCGCGGCCGCAGGTGAAGAGAATCTTCGCCAGCGCGGGGTAGTAGCTGTCGTCGGTGTTGTTGGAGGACAGGAAAGCGTGCAGCCCGAAGCGCTTTGCGCCAAGTTCTTTCAGGCGCTTCAAGCCCTCCTGCAATTGGGCATAGGTGAAGCCGTATTTCGCGTCGCCCGGATTGCCCATGATTTCGTTGCCGATTTTGAAGTCTCCGCCGGGGTTATAGCGGCAGCAGATGGTTTCGGGAATGCCGCCATGCTGACGGAGAATGTCAATATGGGTGATATCATCGAGGTTGACGAACGCGCCGAGACGGCGGGCATCGTCGAACTCATGGTAGGGCATGGCGTTGGCGGAGAACATGATGTCCCGCCCGGAGAATCCGCAGGCGTCCGCGAGCATCAATTCCGTGTCGCTGGAGCAGTCCACGCCGCAGCCCTCTTCCTTCAAAATGCGGAGGATAGCGGGGTTCGGCAGGGCCTTGATGGCGAAATACTCCTCAAAATCTTCGCACCATGAAAACGCCTGTTTCAGCGTGCGGGCATTGCGGCGGATTCCGGCTTCGTCGTAGAGGTGGAAGGGAGTCGGGTACTTGGCGGCGGCATTTTCAAACACCGCGTCAGAAAGCGAAAAATTCGGCATGGCAGTTCACTCCGATTAACTTATTGGATTCCGCGTCAATATAGCACAGAATGCGGGGGAATGCAAGTTTTTCTGCTGTACAGGCGAAGAAAAGGAAAAAATGCGGCGGGAAAAATCGAATTCAGGTATGATTCCGGCGAAACCCCAGCAAAATACTCGATTTTTTCCGCGAACCCTTGTAATTTCGGGGGAATGCCGTTATAATGGTGCAATGCCCGGTATCATATTTTCTCGGGTGATACTACTTCCAGATTCGCCCGCGCCATCTGCTTGCGCTTTTTTGACGCTGGAAATAGTATAGAACGGAGAAGGAGGAAACGATTCTATGGAAGAAGCAACGACTCGCAGTAATTTTGTCTGGGAGGCCGTCGAACAGGATTTGAAGGATGGTCGCTACACGCAAGTGCATACGCGGTTTCCTCCCGAACCCAACGGCTATATGCACATTGGCCACTGCAAGGCGCTGATTACGGACTTCCTGACGGCGGAGAAATTCGGCGGCAAGTGCAACCTGCGCTTTGACGACACGAACCCCGCGAAGGAAGACACCGAGTTTGTCGAAGCCATCAAGAACGACATTCACTGGCTGGATTTTGACTGGACGGGCGGCCTGTATTACGCTTCTGATTATTACGATAAGTGCTACGAAATCGCGGAGGACTGGATTCGGCGCGGTCTGGCGTATGTGGACGAGCTGAACAAGGAGCAGATGCGCGAATACCGCGGCACGCTGACCAAGCCCGGCAAGAATTCGCCGTGGCGCGACCGTCCCGCCGAAGAGAGCCTTGATCTGTTCCGCCGGATGCGCGCGGGCGAATTTGCCGAGGGACAGTACACCCTGCGCGCCAAGATTGACATGGCGTCGCCTAACATCGTTATGCGCGACCCCACCATGTACCGCATCCTCTACAAGGAGCACTGGCGCACGGGCAAAAAGTGGTGCATCTACCCGATGTACGACTTCGCGCACCCGATTGGCGATGCGCTGGAGGGCATCAGCCACTCCCTCTGCTCGCTGGAATACGAAATTCATCGCCCGCTGTATGACTGGGTGGTGGAGCACAGCCAGTCCATGCTGCCGGCACGTCCTCGCCAGATTGAGTTCGCCCGCCTGAACATGACCCGCACCGTGATGAGCAAACGCAAGCTGCGCGCGCTGGTCATGGGCGGCTACGTCAAGGGGTGGGATGACCCGCGTATGCCCACGCTGTCGGGTCTGCGCCGCCGCGGCTGCACTGCCGCTGCGATTCGCGATTTCGTCAGCCGCATCGGCTTGAGCAAGGCGGATTCCACCGTGGATACCGCGCTGCTGGATGCCTGCATCCGCGACGATTTGGGTGAAAAAGCGGCGCGCGTGATGGCGGTGCTGCACCCGCTCAAGGTGGTGCTGACGAACTGGGATGCCGACAAGACGCTCACGCTGACGGTCGAAAATCACCCGAAGCACCCCGAAATGGGCAGCCACACAGTCACGTTCGGGCGCGAGCTGTACATTGAGCAGGAGGACTTCATGGAAGTGCCTGCGAAGAAGTTCCAGCGCATGTACCCCGGCTTCGAGGTGCGCCTGAACGGGGCGTACATCGTCAAGTGTGAGGGCTGCAAGAAGGACGAGAACGGCAATGTCACCGAAGTGTACTGCACGGTGGACATGGACAGCCTGTCCGGCAGCGAGGGCGCTGACCGCAAGATTAAGGGCAAGACGCTGCATTGGGTGAGCGCGGCGGACGCTGTGTCGTTTGAGGCGCGCCTCTACGACCCGCTGCTGGCGGATGACAGCGCGCTGGAAGATGAAACCGAGCCGACCGCCGAGGATACGGTGGATGCGGAAGAAACCGAAGAGGCAGAGGAAGCGGACGCGAATCTGTCCCGCGCAGATTATGACTTCCTGAAGAAGCTGAATCAGCATAGTCTGACGGTGGTGCGCGGCGTGATTGAGCCGTATGCGAAGGAGTGCGCGCCGGGGACGGCACTGCAGTTCCTGCGCACGGGCTATTTCTGCAAAGACCCGGATTCCACGGCGGAGCTGCCGGTGTTCAACCGCACGGTTGGGCTGCGGGATGCTTTTGCGAAGGCGGCTAAGTAAGGAAATTGCTTTTCTGCGGAAAAGGGCTTTTGCGGAGCAGGGGGTTCGCCTCTGCGGAGGCGACAAGGGGGCATGAAAACAGACGAAGCCTGCGCTCGCCCTCTGGTCGCTCCCGCAGGAGCGAAATCCCCGCATAAACACGCGGACGCTGCATGAAAGTGCGCTCAACTCAATCGCGTGAAAGGGTCAAGGGAGGAACTCCCTTGTGGGGTCAAGGGGCAACGCCCCTTGCGTCACCCTTTTATTATGGAACTAAGGAGAATCAGAGAATGAATCAGGAAGTGCGTACACGATTTGCGCCGTCGCCGACGGGCTTTATGCATCTGGGCGGACTGCGCGCGGCATTGTATGGGTATTTGTTTGCCCGGAAGAATGGGGGCAAATTCATCCTGCGCATTGAGGACACGGATCAGGTGCGCTTTGTGGAAGGCGCGACGGAGGTCATTTACGACACGCTGCGCCGCTGCGGCATGAACTGGGATGAAGGCCCGGACGTGGGCGGCCCGGTCGGTCCGTACATCCAGTCTCAGCGCAAGGATTTGTACCTGCCCTATGCACAGCAGCTGGTCAAGACGGGCCACGCTTACTACTGCTTCTGCACGAAGGAGGAGCTGGAAGAGCGCCGCGCGGCGTGCGAAGCGAAGGGCGAAGTGTTCAAGTACGATAAGCACTGCCTGCACCTGTCGCAGGAGGAAATTCAGCGCAAGCTGGATGCGGGCGTGCCGTATGTCATTCGCCAAAACGCGCCGACGACGGGCGAAACCAGCTATGATGACCTCGTGTTCGGCCACATGACCTTCCCGAATGACACGCTCGATGACATGGTGCTGATTAAGCAGGACGGTATGCCGACCTACAACTTCGCCAACGTCATCGACGACCACCTGATGGGCATCACCCACGTCATGCGCGGCATGGAGTACCTGTCCTCGACGCCGAAGTACAACCTGCTCTATGAAGCGTTCGGCTGGGAGATTCCGCAGTACATCCACATGCCGCCGGTCATGCGCGATTCGCAGCATAAGCTGTCCAAGCGCGATGGCGACGCGTACTTCTCCGACTATGTGGACAAGGGCTATCTGGTCGAAGCCATCGTCAATTATCTGGCGCTGGTCGGCTGGAATCCCGGCGACGACCGCGAATTCTTCACCCTTGATGAACTGGTGGAGGCGTTCGACATCCACCGTATCAACAAAGCGCCCGGTATCTTCGACGTGAAGAAGCTGACGTGGTTCAACGCCGAGTACATCCGCCGCCTGACCCCAGAAAAGTATCTGGAAATGGTCACGCCGTGGTTCGACAAGGTGTTTGGCGACAGCAGCAAGATGGACTATAAGCGCCTTGCGGAGCTGATGCAGGGCCGCACGGAGGTATTCAACCTTGTGCCGGACATGGTGCGCTTCCTTGCGCAGCTGCCGGACTACGACAGCGCCATCTACATCAACAAAAAGGCGAAGACGAACAAGGAAGCCTGCTTGAAGGCGCTGAACCTGCTGCGTCCGGTGCTGGACGGCATCACCGAATGGACAGAGCCGGTCATCCACGATACCGTGATGGCGGCGATTGCCGAGGCGGGCATGAAGAACGCGACGGCGCTGTGGCCGCTGCGCATCGCCATCTCCGGTCAGCAGAGCACACCCGGCGGCGCGATTGAAATTGCTTACCTGCTGGGCAAGGAGGAAACCCTGCGCCGCGTGGACGACGGGATCCGCCGCGTGAGCGAAATGCCGGACGCGTGAAAAACGCATAACGAAAGGACTGAATCCTCATGACGAAGGAATGGGAGAAGCCTGAGGATCTGCGCCGCCGCAAGCCGGTGCTGTGGCTGACCATGACCGCGCTGTTCATGGCGATGGTGGTTGTGCTGAGCATGAGCGCGCTGAGCATCCCCGTGCCGGGTGGACACCTGTACTTTAACGACGTCGTGATTGACACGGCGGCGATGCTCATGGATCCGCTGTCGGCGTTTATCGCGTGCGGCGTGGGTGCGTTTCTGGGCGATCTGCTGTTCTATCCCGCGCCGATGTTCGTGTCGCTTATTACGCACGGCTTGCAGGCGCTCGTCATCTCCCTGCTCTGCCGGAAGCTGCGCATGAAGCAGCCGCTTGCCTGCGCGATTGCGGTGCTGGCGGGCGCGATTGTCATGGTGGTGGGCTACACGCTGGGGCGCGCGTTTGTGTACAGCACGCCGGAATATGCCATCATGAAGCTGCCGTTCCAGTGTCTGCAGGCAGGTGTGGGTGCGGTGACCTCGTGGATTCTGTGCTGCCCGCTGGGGTTGACCCGGCGCTTCCGCAGCATCGTCAAGTAATGCAATTTCCGGACGCAGCCGCGCCATCGGCGTGCGCGGCTTGTTGGGCGATTGGATAGGGAGAATGAAAACGATGAAGAAGTTGAGTGTGCAAAAGTTGACGCTGTGCGGCGTGATGGCGGCGCTGGTGTTCGTGATGACCTACTTCCCGAAGATTCCCGTGCCGGTGACGGGCGGCTATGTTCACCTCGGCGACGGCGCCATCTTCCTGTCCGTGCTGCTGCTTGGCCCGCTGGGGATTCCGGCGGCGGCGGTCGGGTCGATGCTCTCTGACCTCATCGGCGGCTATATGGTCTATGTGCTGCCGACGTTCCTCATCAAGGGCCTGGTGGCGCTGGTGGCATGGAAGCTCTGCCGGAAGGATCAGCCGCTGCTGGCGCTGCTGTCGTTCCTGCTTGCAGAAGCGGTGATGGTGCTGGGGTACTTCCTGCTGGAATGGGCGCTGTACGGCGTTGCATCGGCAGCCGCGGCGATTGGCCCGAATGTGGTGCAGGGCATCGCGGGCGTGCTGATTGGGATGCTGTGCCTGCTGATTACGCCCCGGCTGGAGCGCGTGGCGAAGGTGTGACAAATAGGGATGCCAATGGTTTTCCACTATGGAAGACGTTGGCATCTTTTTTCAATGATGCAGAAAAATCTCCTGATGGGAGACAAATCCGGCGGAAAATGTGCTATAATAGTATATTGGAAAGGGATACCCTTTCCCCCGAAGCGGAGACCCGATGCAAGGAAACCTTGCGTGAAATCGTTAGATAGAGGGAAACTCTGATGGATTCAGCTGTCAGCGTTCCCGCCGAGAAACTGTCACACAAGGAGGTTTTTGGCCCATGAAACGAAGTGCACGAATGGCAGCGTTCCTGCTGACAGCGGCGCTGTCCGCAGCGCCGTGTCTGGCGGAATTTACGCCGGTGGAAGTCCCGCAGGCGACGAACGCCCCTGCTGCGCCGGAAGCGATGGAAAATGTACCGCAAATCACCGAAAAAGGGCTGAAGCTGGGCAATAACAGCGTCAAATATCCGGAAATCACCGGGATGGCGGACGAAAGCATCCAGCAGCAGGTGAATGACGCGATTTTGCAAGCCGGGAAAATCGAGAACCGATTGAGCCGTATGGCAGTGCTGATGTCCTCGCCTGTGCCGCTGACGGTGACATATTCAGCGGCGCTGGCGGATGATGTGCTGAGCGTCGCGATTCTCTCCAGCGGGGCGCTGGAAACGGAACGCGCGACGCAGGAATGGGCGGCGGTCAATATCGACCTGCGCACAGGGCAGGAAATCACCTTTGGCGACCTGTTCACCGACGCGGACGAAGCGCGTGCAATGATGGAGGAGACCATCGCGGATGAGATTCTGCCGGACATGAGCGCGCACCTTGCGGCGGCGGAGCTCCTGCCTCTGCCGGATGTGTTTTCGCTGACGGAATACGGCTTGACGCTGCATTACCCGATTCGGCGGTTCGAGACGCTTTCGGAGCGCGCAGGGACGATTACGTTCCTGTGGAGCGAACTGGCGGACATGCTGGATTTATCGGAGGACAGCGTGCTGACGCGTCTTGGCGTGGGCAAACACCTGATGCTGGCGGCGGATGCGAAGGAAACGTTGACGGCTGCGTTGTCCGCCGGTGCATTTCCGAGCATTCCGGCGGCGCTGGGCGACGGTGTGCAGGGGCTGATAGACACCTATCAGCTGCTGAACGACCCGGATTTGGCGGGCGATCAGCGGATGATTTCGCTGGAGGACGGCGCATTCCGAAATGTGTACATCCTGACGGACAACCTGACACGGAAGCTGGACAGCAGCGTCGCGCAGAGCATCCGGGCGGACAGGCTGATGCTATTGGGTCTGGTGACGGGCAGCACGACGCAGGGCGAATGGCGGCAGGCGCTGGGCGAACCGACGCGGACAGTATCGGTATCTGCGGAATCCGCGGAACTGCGGCGCTTATGCGCGGGGCAGACGGATTATTATGCGTGGTGGAGCAATGCGACGCTGTGTCTGCACGCGGATGAGGATGGGGTCCTGCGGACGGTGATGCTGATGCAGGCGGAGAATGGGGGAGAAAACTGACTTTTCTCCTAAAATGGCTTTTTGCAGGGAGTTTCGCCTCTGCGGAGGCGACCAAAGGGCGATGAAAACAGGCGAAGTCTGCGATCACCCTTTGGAAACCTTCGGCGCCGCCACTTTTGGGGTTTCATGTTTGTTGGTTGATAATGCTGCATAAGGAACGAAAGGCACACCAACTAAAAATGCTGCGATAGCGCGCAATAAACTTAGATGGGGACGCGAAGCAGTCCAGAGGGCGACCGCAGGCTTCGTCTGTTTTCATTGCCCTCTGGTCGCTCCCGCAGGAGCGAAATCCCGCATAAACACGCGCATAGGGTATGCAAATGCGCACAACTCAATCGCGAGATGGGTGTCGAGAGGGTCGAAGACCCTTCGCGGGTGCAAGGCAGAGCCATGCCGGAGTCCAGAGGCAGAGCCTCTGGTGGGGTCTAAGGGGCAACGCCCCTTGCGTCCCCCAACATTACAAAGAGAAGCAGTAGGAGGCCGAAATGGCGCAGAGTAAGAAGAATGGCAAGACGAACCGAACGGGGAGGACGGCGAAGCAGAAGCGAATGCCACGGTATGAGGCGGATTCGCTGGCGGCGTGCCTGATGGTGGGCATATTGCTGCTGGCGACGGGCATTCTGACGCTGCTTGGCGCGGGATTCGGCTTGCAGCATGAGGTGTTCCGGTATCTGCGGCAATTTTCGTCCTCCATGTTCGGGTCGATGACGCTGCTGATGACCTTCGCGCTGATTGCCGCTGGCGTGGCGCTGCTGATTTCCACGACGCGCAAAGTCAGTCGGCGATATGTGGCAAGCTATGCGATTCTCGTTGTGCTGCTCAGCGGCTTTGTGTCGCTGATGACGTTCGTAACATCGTCGGAAGGACAATTCCCCCTGCTGGACTATATCGCCCAAAAAACCGGGTCGGACGCGTTCAGCGGCATGATGTCCCGCAGCATGACGTACGGCATGAAGGGCTACGGCGGCGGCATGGTTGGGATGCTGCTTGCGTGGCCGCTGTGGAAGTTCTTTGGCGCAGGGCTGGGGGCAGTCATACTTGGTCTGCTGATGGCGGTCGATGTCCTCGTCGGCGGATGGTCGCTGTTCCGCCGCCTGTATGGCTGGACGGGCGAGAAGCTCGTGCAATTGCGCGAGAAGCAGGCGAAGCGCGCGGAAGAAACAGCGGCGGAGGAAGCACGCCGTCAGGAGCAGGAACGTCAGCGGCAGCTGGCGGAAGAACAGGAGCGGATTCGCCAAGGGAATGCGGCGAACGCGGCTTATACGCAGAATACCCCGTCGCCCTACGCCCGTCCCGGAACGGAGAAGGGGCGCGTCGTCAGCCCGTATACGCAGTATCCGAATGCCCCTGTGCAGCCCGTGATGCCGCAGAATCCGCCGGTGCGGAAGCAGCCGATGCCGCAGGGCAAGCCTGTTCAGCCCGTAACGAGCCGGAAGAACAACAAGATTGGTTTTGCGCCGTCGGCGGAGGAATTGGGACAGACCGGCTTTGCAGATGATTGGACAACGCCGCGCCGGAAATCCGCATGGAGTGACTCGCAGCCGTTTACGCAGCCGACGTACCCGATGGGGCAGGCTGCGGCAGAACCGCCGCAGATTCCGACCTACGAGCAGCCGAAGCAGCCCGCGCCCAGCGGCGTTGGGGAGCCGGCGACATACAGCTGGAACGACATGCCCGCGCAGCCCGCGCCGATGCAGCAAACGGCGGACGCTGTGCCGGAGACGGAGCAGAATCCGCCGATGATGCAGTGGACGCAGCCCACAATGCCGACCCAGCCGACGGCGGCGGTAGATGCGCCGCAGGAAACGCAGGAGATGCAGGAGGAAATTCTGCCGGAAGCCCCGGAAGAAACGCCTGCGGATTTGCCCGAAGCCGTGTCCGCGGACGATGCGTTCGACGATGACGCGGATTTCCCGGCGGAACTGGATGACCGCCCGCCGTGGGAAGAGCCGGAGGATGCGCCGAAGAAGGTGGTTGCGCCCGTGCTGACGCAGGAACGCCCGGCAGGCGCGTGGCAGCCGGATTTGAACCTGCCCGCGCAGCCGGTCAGCAGCGGCACGACGAACGTTCCCGCCGCTTTGCAGCAGCCGGAGAACATCCCCGCAGCGGTTCAGCCGGGCATTCAGGTCGCAAAGGCAACGACGGAAGCACCGTCCGGCGGGCCGAGCGCGACGGGCGCATCCGCCACATCCACCTTCAATCCTGAAGTGCCGTACACCTATCCGCCGATGATGCTTCTGCGCGATCCGCTGGGTCAGCAGGGAGTCAACGCGGAGGAGGACGAACTGCGCACGCAGCGGCTGGAAGAGACGCTCAAGTCCTTCCGCATCCCCGCGAAGGTGCGCCACATCACCCACGGTCCGGCAATTTCGCGCTTTGAACTGGAAATCGCCCCCGGCATCAAGGTCAATAAGGTGACGAACCTGAACCACAATATCGCGATGAACATGGCAGTCAAGTCCGTGCGAATTGAAGCGCCGATTCCGGGCAAGGCGCTGGTGGGCGTGGAAGTGCCCAACAGCACGCGCACGACGGTTACGCTCAAGGAAGTGCTGCAATCTGACGTGATGCACAAGGCGAAAGGCCCGCTGACCGTCGCGCTGGGCAAGGACATCGCGGGCGCGCCAATCCTGTGCAACCTCGCGAAAATGCCGCACCTGCTGATTGCAGGCGCGACGGGTTCCGGTAAATCCGTGTGCATCAACACAATCATCAATTCGCTTTTGTACCGCTGTTCGCCCAAGGAAGTCCGCATGATTCTCGTTGACCCGAAGGTGGTTGAACTGCAGTGCTACAACGGCATTCCGCACCTGCTGATTCCGGTCGTGTCCGACCCGCACAAGGCGAGCGGCGCACTGGCGTGGGCAGTTGGGGAGATGATGGATCGCTACAATAAGTTCCAGGAAAAAGGCGTCCGCGCCATCGACGGCTACAACGAAGCGCTGGATGAGGACGAAGAGCCGATGCCACGCATCGTGATTGTCATCGACGAATTGGCGGATTTGATGATGACCTGCAAGAAGGAAGTCGAAGAGCGCATTTGCCGTCTGGCGCAGCTGGCGCGTGCGGCGGGCATTCATCTGGTCGTCGCGACGCAGCGCCCGTCGGTGGACGTCATTACGGGCTTGATTAAGGCGAACATCCCCAGCCGAATCGCCTTCAAGGTGTCCTCGAACGTGGACAGCCGAACGATTCTTGACCGCAACGGCGCGGAACAGCTGCTTGGTTACGGCGACATGCTGTATATGCCGATGGGCGAATTCACCCCCATCCGCGTGCAGGGCTGCTTCCTGACCGATGACGAAGTGAATGGCATTACGGACTTCATACGCCAGTATTCGCCGGCGAACTACGACAGCGGCGTGCTGGATGAACTCGACCGCTTGGCGAACATGGGCAACGACGGCGACGAGGACGACCCAGATGCGAATTCGACGGTGGACGAATACTCCTCCGCTGACCGCGACCTTTTCTCGCAGTGCGTGGAAATGGCGGTACGCGACCGTGAAGTCTCGACGAGCCTGATTCAGCGCCGCCTGAAACTGGGTTACGCGCGCGCTGGGCGCTTGGTAGACGAAATGGAGCAGCGCGGCATCATCTCCGCGAAGGACGGCGCGAAACCCCGCCGCTGTCTGATTTCGATGGAGCAATACGAAGCCATGAAAGCCAGCGGGGAGCTGAAGTAAGCAAGGGAGTTCCTCCCTTGACCCTTCCGCGCGATTGAGGTGGTGACGTTATCATACAGTGTCCGCGTGTTTATCCGACCTCATCCGTCGCTGCGGCGACACCTTCCCCAAAGGGGAAGGCGGGGATGGCAACCACGCCCCCAAAACCTTCCCCTCTGGGGAAGGTGCCGAAGGCGGATGAGGTCGGTTCTGCTTCGGTGAAAATCAAGAAGCATGAACCCAAAAGAAAACCTCCAATACAAACTAAGCAACATGGGAGTGACCGCGCCGAAGGTTTCCAAAGGGCGATCGGAAAGCCCTTTGGTGCGCCCGCAGGCGCATCCCCCCTGCATGAAAGAAGAACTGCTCTTAGAACCCCAAACGAAAGGAACAACAATACAGAAAAAACCCTCATCTGCTTTGGGAGGTGGCAAAGCAATGTCCTACTTGCCCGATTACATCACTTGGCGCGGCGATCTTCCATTCGCCGCTGATCCCGCCAATGACCTTGATACCCTCGTGATGGCGGCACTGTCTTACATCGACCTGCCCGCGGAAACGCAAGTCTTCGCCCAGTGCGCGAAATCTGTTCCGCCGGACGATCCGGACGACCATTTCCGGGGCGAGTGCCGCCGACTGCTTCAGCAAATCGCGAAAAGCAGCCGCTTTGGGGCATTGACGGTGCGCGACGCAGTGTCCGTCCTCAATGACGAAATCCAGTTCGCAGCCATGACGGTGGACTTGCCCGACGGAACGCATATTATTGCCTTCCGCGGCACGGACGGCAGTCTGACCGGCTGGCGGGAGGATTTCGCCATGTCGTTTGAAAGCCCTGTTCCGGCGCAGGCGGCGGCGCAAAAATATCTCGAACACCACCTGATGCAGGATGCGGGCGACGTCATCGTGACGGGTCACAGCAAGGGCGGAAACCTCGCCGTGTATGCCGCCGCGCACACCAAGGCGGATTTGCAGGGGCGCATCCGCCGCGTCGTCAGCTTCGACGGGCCGGGTGTGGATGACGAAACCGCCGCGTCCGACGGATACGCCGCCGTGGCGAGCCGCATCATTGCCTATGTGCCGCAGTTTGCGGTCGTGGGGCTGTTGATGGCGGCGCACCCGGTGCATCGTGTCGTCATCTCGGACAACAACGGCATCATGCAGCACGACCCGTTCTCGTGGGAAGTGCGGGGCAAGGATTTCTGCTATGCCGAGGATCTGGACAAGGGCAGCGTTCTGGTCAACCAGACGGTGCACCAGTGGCTGGCACAGTGCACCCGCGAGCAGCGCCGCAAGTTCGTGGATGCTATCTTCGATCTGCTGGCATCGACGCAGCGCATCAATTGGAAGGAAATGCGCAAGGATGTCCACGCGGGAGTGACGGCGATTCGCGGCGTGCGGGAACAAATCGACATTGAAACGGCGCGGATGATTGCGAATCTGCTGGGGCGCTTGGCGGTTATCGGCGCAGGCAATGCGCTGGAAATGCTCCGCCAGAAGACCCCATTCCAGCAGGAATCAGCGCAGAAAGAACAGGGAGGGCTTGAACATGTTTGACGAGGCACAGAGGGAAACTTTGCGCGCGGAAATCAACCGCATTTTGGATGAATCCGTTGGTGCGCTGATGGATGCGGGGCATTTGGAGAGCGGCAGCGTGATTGTGCTGGGCTGTTCGACGAGCGAGATTACGGGCGCGCGCATCGGCAAGGGCAGTGTGCCGGAATTAGGCGAGATTGTGGCGGAAGCGATGCTGGCGGCGTGCAAGGGGCACGGCGTTCATGCGGCGTTCCAGTGCTGCGAGCACCTGAACCGCGGGATTGTGGTGGAGAAGGCGGTGCTGAAGGAACTGGGACTGACGCAGGTGCGGGCGATACCGCAGCCGAAAGCGGGTGGCAGTGTACCGGCGGCGGCGTGGAAGAAGATGGAGAAACCCGCCTTGGCGGTGAGCATTCAGGCGGATGCGGCGATTGATATTGGCGATACGCTGGTGGGAATGCACATTCGTCCGGTGGCAGTGCCGCTGCGGATTTCGACGAGCCATGTGGGACATGCGAATTTGGTGATGGCGTATTCGCGGCTGCCGTATATCGGCGGTGCGCGTGCGGTTTACACGGAATAAGGATAAAAGCGGATAAACACGCGGGCAAAGCATGGGATAGCGACCAACTCAATTGCGCGGAGGGGTCAAGGGGGACTTCGTCCCGTTTTATTTCTCCTTGCAGGGTGCAGGGACAGCGCCCCTGCCAGTAACTTTGCGCTCCCACAGGAGCCCCAAGCTGTTTTGCTCACAATTTGCACATTGTCGTGCCAGATGGGCACGGACGACCAGCATGGGAGAAGGTTTTCTCTCGGTGCTGGCCTTTTTTGTTGCCGGGGGGATTCGCATCTATCCCCCCTCTTTTTCGGGAAAAAAGTTTCCGAAGTGTGCATTCTCTCCTTGCGCGAAGAGGAAAAGTATGCTACAATACGCACGGATAGAAGCGTTTGAAAGGGCAGGAGGATTTCCGCCTGTCCGGGAAAACGTTTTCGGAGATAACCCTGACGATGAATTACGTAAGGAGGATTTCTCTTATGCAGTTCGGTTACTTTAGTGATGCTGCGCGCGAGTACGTCATCACCGACCCGCGTACGCCCATGCCGTGGGCAAACTACCTCGGCTCTCCGGAATACGGCGCGATTGTGACCCAGAACGCCGGCGGATACAGCTTCGTCAAGTCCGGCGCGGCGGGACGCATCCTGCGCTATACCTTCAACCAGTTCGATGAGCCAGGGCGCTATGTCTATCTGCGGGATGACGAAACGGGCGATTATTGGTCGGCAACGTGGCGGCCGGTGGAGAAGCCGCTGGAACAGTACAAGACCATCACCCGTCACGGCACGAGCTACACGGAGGTCGAAAGCACATACAGCGGCATCGAGAGCAAGACGCTGTACTATGTGCCGCTGGGCGCGACGCACGAGGTTTGGCGCGTGGCGGTGACGAACAAGTCCGATAAGCCCCGCACCATCTCCGTTTTCTCTTACTGCGAGCTGACCACTGAGAGCAACTATGAGCAGGATTTGGTCAACCTCCAGTATACGCAGTTTATCACCACAACGACCTTCCACGGTGACCATATCATCGAGCATATCAACCAGTTCTGCGGCGTGAATGCGGATGGCGAAAACGGCCGCGAGCGCTTCTTTGGTCTGGCAGGCAGCCCGGTCAAGAGCTACACCGGCCGCCGCGAACGCTTCCTCGGACAGGGGCGCTTCTCCAACCCCAAGGGCGTTGTGGATGGCGACCTGGGCAATTCCCTCAACTTCAATGGCAACCCCTGCGGTTCGCTGCACACGGTGCTGACGCTCCAGTCCGGCGAAACAAAAACGATTGCCTTCCTGCTGGCACAGAAGGGCGAAAAGGCGGCGCGTGCGCTGCTGGACAGCTATGCCAACGTCGCGGATAAGGTGGACGGCGAACTGAAAGCGCTGGTTGATTACTGGCACGGCGAGCTCTCCGGCTTGACGGTCAACACGCCCGACGCGAATTTCAACAGCATGATCAACACTTGGAACGCCTTCCAGTGCTTCACGACGTTTGTCTGGAGCCGCGCGGCGTCCCTCATCTACTGCGGTCAGCGAAACGGTCTGGGCTACCGCGACACGGTGCAGGACATTCAGGGCATCATCCACCTTGACCCGAAGATGGCGAAGGAACGCCTTGTTTTCATGCTCAGCGCGCAGGTGCATCACGGCGGCGGTCTGCCGTTGGTGAAGTTCAACCACAACGCGGGGCACGAGGATTCCCCGGAGGACGACAGCTACGTCCGCGCCACGGGTCATCCGCATTATCGCGCGGACGATGCGCTGTGGCTCTTCCCGACCGTTTACAAGTATATCGCTGAAACGGGCGATACCGCGTTTATGGACGAGGTCATTCCGTATGCGACGCACGGCGAAGGCACGGTGCTTGATCACCTGAAGCGCGCGATTGACTTCTCCATGAATCATCTGGGCGCGCATGGTATGCCGGCGGGTCTGCACGCGGACTGGAACGACTGCCTGCGTCTGGGCGCGGCGGGCGAATCCTCCTTCGTCGCCATGCAGCTGTATCTCGCCCTGCGCCTGCTGGACGAGCTGATGCCCAACAAGCCGGAGAACGACGAATACCGCGTCTACCTGCGCCAGAAGGCGGAGGAACAGAAGGCGCTCATCAACCAGCACTTCTGGGAGGATGACCGCTTCCGCCGCGGGTACAGCGAGCAGGGCAGCATCATCGGCAGCAAGAACGATCCCGAAGCGTCCATGTGGCTCAACCCGCAGTCCTGGGCGGTCATTTCCGGCCTGGCAACGCCTGAACAGGCGGAAAAGGCTATGCAGACGGCGTTCGAGCAGCTGAACACGCCCTTCGGTGTGGAAATCATGGCGCCCTGCTACAAGCAGCACGCTTTCGACGGCGCGAACATGCTGCTGTTCAATCCCACGACGAAGGAAAACGGCGGTATCTTCTGCCAGATTCAGGGCTGGGCGATTCTCGCGGAAGCGCTGCTGGGTCACGGCGACCGCGCGTTCCAGTACTTCACGGAGAGCTGCCCAGCCGCCTACAACGACCGCGCGGAGCTGCGTGAAGCGGAACCCTATGTCCACACGCAGTTCATCGAGGGTCACGAGACGCCTCAGCCGGGCCGCGCGCATGTGCATTGGCTGACCGGCACGGCATCGACGGTCATGGTCGGCTGCGTTGAGGGTATTCTGGGTCTGCGCCCGACGCCTGAAGGACTGGTCATCAGCCCGGCGATTCCCGCGTCTTGGGACGGATTCACGATGGACAAGAGCTTCCGCGGCAAGCGGCTGCACATTGTGGTGGATAACACCGCCCACCACGAGAGCGGCGTGAAGCAGGTGCTGGTTAACGGCACGGAAGTTTCCGGCGTGCTGACGGACGCTGTGCTGACCGACGGTGCGGAAATCAAGGTTATCATGTAATTCGGATACACAACCCCCGGAGGCGGATTTTTCAGCCGCTTCCGGGGGTTCTTTATGCGCTAACGCAACAATTGCTCATTCAAAAAAGGGCACGACCTGCATTGCTGCAAGCCGCGCCCTTTGATGTTTCTGGATTATGCCCAGGGATTCTCCGTGGGATAGGGCAGGGACTTCGGCTGATTCCAAGCGATGTCCTGCACGCCGAGGTACTTGAAGACCTCGAAGAGCTGCTTCGCGCAGTGGTCGAACGCCACAGCTCCGTGGTGCGGATAGCGCTTCTGCACCAGCACATGACGGTAGAAACGACCCATTTCGTTGATGGCGAACACGCCGATGCCGCCGAAGGAGCGGGTCGCGACGGGCAGCACTTCGCCCTCCGCGATGTAGGAGCGCACCACGCCGTCAGAATCGCACTGCAAGCGGTAGAACGTGATGGGGCTGGGCGCGATGTCGCCTTCCAGCGTGCCGCGGGTGAAGTCCGGATCGCTGCCGGCGGGCTCCAGCAGGCGGTGCTGAATCAGCTGGTACTTGACCGCGCGGTTGTCGCACATCTTGCAGGATGGCGTGTTGCCGCAGTGGAAGCCCATGAAGGTGTCCGTCAGCTTGTAATCGAACTTGCCCTTGATGTCCTCGTCGTAGATGTACTGCGGGACGGAGTTGTTGATGTCCAGCAGGGTGACAGCGTCACCAGTCACGCACGCGCCGATGTATTCGCTCAGTGCGCCGTAGATATCCACTTCGCAGGCAACCGGGATGCCGCGGGAGGCCAGACGGGAGTTGACATAGCAGGGTTCAAAGCCGAACTGGGACGGGAACGCCGGCCAGCACTTGTCCGCAAAGACAACGTACTTGCGCGCGCCCTTGTGGGCCTCTGCCCAGTCCAGCAGCGTCAGCTCGAACTGCGCCATGCGCTCGCACAGCTCCGGATAATACTTGCCCTCGCCCATTTCCTTCGCCATGTCTTCGCAGACAGCGGGGATGCGGGCGTCGCCAGCATGTTCCTTGTAAGAGACGAGCAGATCCAGCTCGGAGTTCTCTTCGATTTCCACGCCCAGCTCATACAGACCCTTAATCGGGGCATTGCAGGCGAAGAAGTCCTGAGGACGCGGGCCGAAGGTGATGATCTTGAGGTTCTTCACGCCGATGATGGCGCGGGCAATCGGGATGAATTCCGCAATTTTGTCTGCCAGCTCATCCGCCGTGCCGATGGGATATTCCGGGATGTAGCCCTTCAGGTGGCGCATACCCAGATTGTAGGAGCAGTTCAGCATACCGCAGTAAGCGTCGCCGCGACCGTTGATCATGTCGCCGTCGCCTTCCGCCGCTGCCACAAACATGCACGGGCCGTCGAAATTCTTTGCAATCAGCGTTTCGGGGGTTTCCGGGCCGAAGTTGCCGAGGAACACGACCGCCGCGTTGCACTCGTTCGCCTTCAGTTCCTCAACCGCCTTGAGCATGTCCTTCTCGTTCTCCACCGTCGTCTTGATTTCGACGATGTCGAGCTTCTTCTGGCCGCACTTTTCCGCAATCGCGGCACGGCGCTTTTCGCTCAGCGCAATCGGGAAGCAGTCGCGGGAAACCGCAACCAGACCCAGCTTCACAACGGGAATATTCTGCATCAGAAAAGCCTCCTCTTAATGACTCTGATTCAGGGTGTACCTACTCGTAGTATACCGCGTTCGCCGTGATTCGTCAAGAGATTGCAGGCGCAATTCTTGCAAGAAAACGTGCAGATTTTGCCCAATTCATACTATTTTCAATGAAAAAGCTTTGCTACCGTATTCCGGGGGCACATGTTGCAAGAATCGCGCCCGCAGGCGCGGAATCCTTTCTGCTGCGATAAAAGACCAGTAACATGGGTGTGCAATGCGAAGGGGTCAAGGGGGCGACCGCAGACTTCGTCTGTTTTCATTGCCCCCTTGTCGCGCCCGCAGGCGCGATTCCCCCCGCAACGAAAAAGACCAGCTGCAAAAGAACATCCATGCCTGAAAAAGGGTAGAAAAATCCCCGTGCAGTCACCCGCACGGGGAAAGAGAATTACTTGCCGAGCTTCGCCGCGATCACTTCCGCAGCCTTCTTGCCCCAGACAAGGCAGTTGCCGTGGCCCATACCGCCGATAGAGTTGCGACCGCCGACGTTCGCCATGCCGACGATTTCGCCAGCCATGTAAACGCCTTCAATCACCAGACCGTCGGAGTTCAGCACTTCGCAGTTCTTGGTCATCATCGGACCGCCGCAGGTGATCATGACATAAGGAACCGTCTTGACCGCATAGAACGGACCGTTCGCCATGGCGACTTCCTGCTTGGTGCGGCCGAAGGGATCGTTGCCGTTGGCGCAGCCGTCGTTGTAAGCCGCGATGGTCGCCTTGAAGGTATCCACCGGCAGACCAACCTTTTCCGCCAGCTCTTCGATGGTGTCGGCCTTCCAAGCCAGACCCTTTTCAATCAGGGATTCCACATAGGGATCGAACTCTTCCTTCACGCTGCCCCACGCGCCAGTGGAGAACACCTTCGCGTCCGGAATCAGCATTTCGGAGGAGAAGACCGTGTAGACGATGTTGTGGGGAGCATTCGCCCACGTTTCGCTCTTCACATGGGAGTCCGCGCCGGTTTCGTCCGCCATACGCTCGCCGTTGGTGTTAATCCACAGCGCGCCGTTGGTGGCGTTGAAGTAGCCGAAGGAGCGGAAGTCATCGCTGGTCGGGATGCCGCCCGCATACGCGGTGCAGAAGTCCATGTTCGTCAGCGGCGCGCCCAGTTCTTCCAGCCAAGCATAGCCGTCGCCGGTCACGCACGCGGGAGAGGTGGACAGCACGTTTTCAAAGTTGTACTTGTTCAGCAGCTCTTCGTTGCCGCCGTAGCCGCCGGTGCAGACGACCGTCGCGGGCGCCAGCAGGGTGGTTTCGGTGCCGTCCGCCAGACGAGCCTTCGCGCCGATAACCGCACCCTCGTCATTGGTCACAAGACCGGTGACGTAGGTGTTGAGCATCATGTAAGCGTTGGTGGAGAAATACTTTTCCAGTTCCGCGTACAGCGACACGACGAACGCACGAGCGCCGCCCTTGCCGGAGTAGTTGCGCGCCACGTTCAGCGGCTGATACACGCCGAAGTAGGGGACGCGGTCGCCGAAGTCGGTGCCCAGATCGTCCAGCCAGTCCACCGCTTCGCCGCTGATTTCAGCGAATTCGCGGGCAATTTCCTCGTTGAAGTTGCCAGCGCCGCCCAGACGCACGAAGTCCGCGAAGCACAGATCGGGGTCGTCCTCGATACCGGCTTCCTTCTGCATCCGCGTGCAGGTGCCCAGCAGCGTGCCGCCCGCAACGTTCGCAGAGCCGCCGTAGGTCGCAGCCTGATCGACAACCAGCACGTTCAGACCCAGCTCAGCCGCACGAGCAGCCGTCGCCAGACCTGCCATGCCCGCGCCGATGACCAGAATGTCCGGCTGCTCAAAGGGCATACCGGCTTCTTCCGCCGCATCGGGGTTCAGGGCGTTCTTCACCGCGTCGATGATGCCCTTGGAGGTAAAGGTCGCGCCGGAAACGATGTCCACGTCCGCAGACTGCGCTTCGACGATCGCCGCAGGAATCTTCTCAATCGCAGGATCGGAGATGCCCGCCGTCTCGGAATGCTCCAAGACCTTCACTTCGGTGATTTTGCCGCCGCTGACCGTCACAGAAACTTTAATCTGGCCGTTCAGACCGGCGCCGGTGCCTTCATAGACGCCGTCTGCCGTCTCCGCCACAGCGGGGATGCAGCACAGCACCATGACCAGCGCAAGAAGCAGGGAAAGGAACTTACGCATGATAGAAATCCTCCTTTTTTTCTGGTGGTGCGCTCATCAAATTTGCTTGTGCAGCTTGAAAAGCGTATCACAATATCCGTATGAAAAGTATAACCTTCTGAATTACGATTGTCAAGTAATTCACGAAAGTTTTCCCGCCATTTTCGCACTTTTTTTCGGCACGATTATTCCAAAACAGTCAATACAGCAAAAATGCCGCGAAAGCAGCATCTGTGTGCTTTCGTGGCAAAACGACTTTATAGGATTCACCAATTAGGCGGATTTTACCCCTTCCGCATGACTGCCTCAATGTCCTCGACCGTACGCGGAATCGCTGCCGAGAGGTTTTCGCAGCCGTCTTCCGTTACCAGCAGGTTGTCCTCCAAGCGGAAACCGATGCCCCATTCCTCGTGGTAGATGCCCACGTCGATGCAGAACACCATGCCCGGTTTGACCGTCAGCGGACGCTCGATAACATCATGCACGTCGTAGCCCACATGGTGTGCGCCGCCGTGCCACATATAGCGCCCGATGTTTTCCGGCTTGTCCAGCACACCCGCGTCGCAGAGCAGCGCCGCGTTGTAGCGGCGAATCGTCGCATCCACCTCCGCCATCGAGAAGCCCGGCTTGACAATGGAGAACATGTGGTTCGACGTTTGCAGCGCACAGTTGAACAGCAGCTTCTGCTTGTCCGAGAAGCGCCCGTTGCACGGAAAACCGCGGCTGACGTCAGTCATCAGGCTGTCATGCTGCGCGCCGACGTCGTTGAGCACCATGTCGCCGTCATGCGCCTGTCCGCGGTAGGAATAATAGTGGATGCAGAAGTTGTTCTTCCCCGCGCTGATGATGGACGGGAACGCGGGCCCCTGCGGGCCGTGCTGGGTCAGCGCGTAGTCAAATTCCGCCTTGTACTGGTATTCGTACATCCCCGGACGGCTCGCCTTCATCATCGCCATGATGCCCTCGCCCGTCACCTTTTCCGCTTGGCGGATGGCGTCGATTTCGCAGGGCTGCTTGATGAGCCGCAGACGGCGCAGGATGGCGTTCGCGTTCTCGACTTGCAGATAGGGGTAATTCGCCTGAATCTGCTTCAGCAGCCGATGCGCCGGGCGGTCAATGTCCTGCGGCGACACGCGGAACAGGTCGAGATACACCTGCGCAATCTGCCCGCTGGGCAGGGAGTAGTGTCCGCCTGCCGCCAGCGCGTGGAAATCTGTCTGGAACTGGTCGACAAAGCGAACGTCGGAAATGCCGGACAGCGCCTCAACCTCGGCGGGCTTCAGGCGCGCACCCGTCCAGCGCTCTGCCATCAGGTCGGGCGGCAGAATATAAATCTGTTCATGCACATTCCCGGATGGCTCCTTCACTGCCATCAGCACAAGCTCGTGCTGGTCAAGCCCGGTCAGGTAGTAGAAATCGCGGTCGGTATAAAAAGGATAATATTCGTCATTGGTCTTGCGCACGTCTTCACCGGAGAACATGACCAGCAGCGACGCGGGCTTCATGGTCTCATAGAGCCGTTTGCGGTTTCCCGTGTGGAACGATGCGTTCATCGAAATTTCCTCCTTGACTGAATTTTGCTTCATCATACGCTTTCCCGCGCCAAAAGTCAACGAGGAATGCTATCGGAAAGAAAAAGCAATTGCAATACCGGGCAAAAACCTGTATAATAAACGATGAAAATGGGGAACTGTTTCCCGCAAAGCCGAAAGGAGTCGAATGACCCACATGACGATCAAAAAAACGATGCTGGAAAGCATTTCGCGGTTCAAATCAAGCAAAGGTGACCTGCTCCGCGCGCAGGGGATGACGATGGCGGTCTGGGCGGCGTGTTTGTGCCCGCTGCTGTTCCTGCTGAACGCGTCGCTGCGGCCGCTGGCGCTGCTCTGCCCGCTGATGCTGATTTTTATCGCCCTGCCGATGCGCCAAAGCACGGCGGAAGCCATGCAGCTGTTCCTCTCCGGTGCGCCGATGGCGACGGTGGCGATGCTGCCGCTGAACGGCTACTGGAAGAAGGTTGCGCGTTCGCTGCGGATGACGGGACTGATGCTGCTGTGGCTGCTGCCGTTCGCAATCATGCTGGGACTGATGCTGTACGCGCTGACCGGCATGGACTTCCTGACAGCGCTGGGGTATCTGTCTTCGCTGGGCGGCGGTGATTTCGGGCAGGGGATTATCCGCTATGTTATGCTGATGATGCTGATGCTGCTGTTCCCGCTTTTTGGGGTGATGTTCCACAGCGGCACGCGGCACGCCTGCGCACTGAACGACCGCAAGTTAGTCAAGGGACACCGTGGGCAGCTGATAAGGCTTTGGCTGAGCGGTCTGATGTTCGTGCTGCCGGTGGCGATTTGCGTGGTCTCGCTGATTGCAGTCATCGGCGTGTCCGCCGTGCAGTTCACGACAGAGTGGTTCAACAACCTGATGGCTGTGCCGAGCATGTCTGCACTGATGCCCCCGAAGTGGCTGTTAGCGGCGACGGCGGTGTCCGCCGTGCTGATGCTGGTGACGAATCCCATGCGTTCGCTGCTGCCTGCGATTTTCCTGCGCGGCGTGAAGGACGAGAAGGAGCAGGAAGATGCTGCGGCTTGACCGAATGCTGGTGACGCTGGGCAAGGGCAGCCGGTCGGAGATGCAGAAGGCGATTCGTGGCGGGCGCGTCCGCGTGAATGGGGACGTGCAGCGCGACCCGTCCGTGCAGGTGGCGGAGGATGCCGAAATCCTGCTGAACGGCGAAAAGCTGGATACCCGCCTGATCCGCCATGTGATGCTGCACAAGCCCGCCGGACTGCTGACCGCCGCGCGCGACAAGAAGCAGCCGACGGTGATGGACTTGCTTCCGGCGGAATATGCCGCGATTGGCTGTATGCCCGTCGGGCGGCTGGACAAGGACACGACAGGGCTGCTGCTGCTGACGACGGACGGCGAATTGAATCACCGCCTGTTAGCCCCCGCGCGGCATGTGGACAAAACGTATCTGGCGACGCTGGACAAGCCGGTGGGCGAAAAGGAAGCGGCAGCGTTCGCATCAGGGCTGTCCCTGAGCGACTTTGAAGCCGCGCCTGCCGATTTGACGCCGCTGCCAGGCAATCAGGCGCGCGTGACCATCCACGAAGGGAAATTCCATCAGGTGAAGCGCATGTTCGCGGCGGTGGAGCGCGAAGTGCTGACCCTGCACCGGGAGACATTCGGCTCATTGGTGCTGGACGAAGCGCTTCCCTGCGGGCAGTGGCGCGAACTGACGGAAGCGGAAGCATCCGCCCTCTACCGTGACGCGCAGATGGAGGAAAAGCATGGCTGAACAGTATTTTACCGCTGACCCGACCTGTGAATCGAAGCAGGTGCCGTGTTCGTTTGTCTATCGCGGGCATGGGCTGAACTTCATGACAGACGCGGGTGTGTTTTCCAAGGGCGAGCTGGACACCGGGACACGCCTGCTGCTGGATGCCCTGCCGGATGTGTACGGCGACGTGCTGGATTTGGGCTGCGGCTGGGGCGCAATTGGCGTGGCGGTGAAGAAGAAGTATCCCGCCGCGCATGTCACGATGGTGGATGTCAATCGCCGTGCGCTGGAACTGTGCCGCTTCAACGCGGTGCGCAACGGCATCACGGCGGAATGCCTTGAATCCGACGGCATGGCGGAGGTGATGGAGCGCACGTTCGACTTCATTATCACCAATCCGCCGATTCGCGCCAGTAAGCCGGTCATCTACCGCATGTTCGCTGACGCGGCATCGCGGCTCAATCCCGGCGGCGCACTGTATCTGGTCATCCGCAAGCAGCAGGGCGCGGAAAGCTGCATGAAGTACCTCAAAACGCTGTATGCCAAGGTGGACAAGGTGGACAAATCCGGCGGATTCTGGGTGCTTCGGGCGACAGAACCGCTGAAGAAAGAAAACGAAGCGCAGGAGGAAGCAGCTGATGCACACGTTTGACGAAAGCTATTTTGACGCAGGACTTGACCGCCGCGGCACACGCTGCGAAAAGTGGGACGGCACAGAGAAGGAAAGCGTGCTGCCGCTATGGGTCGCGGATATGGATTTCCCCAGCCCGCCGGAGGTCGCGGAGGCAATTGCCGTCCGCGCACTGCATCCGACATACGGCTATACGCTGGTGCTGCCGGATGACACCCGTGCGCTGACCGGCTTCTGGCAGCGCCGGCACAATCTGACGATTCAGGACGAGTGGGTGATGATGATCCCCTGCGTTGTGACGGGCATTCGGCTTGCCCTGCTGGCGCTGACGAAGCCGGGCGACGGGGTGATGATTCAGTCGCCGGTGTATGGGCCGTTCCGCTTTTCGGTGGAGGCGACGGAGCGCAGGCTGATGGATGCGCCGCTCAAGCGCGACGATACGGGTCGCTACTCTATGGATTTGGATGCCGTGGAGAAGCAGCTGCAAGCGGGCGCAAAGGCGCTGGTGCTGTGCAATCCGCACAACCCGGTGTCCCGCGCGTGGAAGCGGGAGGAACTGCAAGCGCTGATTGATTTGCTGGCGCGGTACGGTGCGTACCTGATTGCGGATGAGATTCACGCGGATTTTGTCTATGCGCCGGAGCAGTTCGTGCCGGTGCTGTCGCTTGCGCAGAAGAACGTATTGTCCCTGTGCGCCGCCAGCAAGACGTTCAACCTTGCGGGGCTGGAACAGGCAGCGATGCTCGTGCCGGACGAAGCGGTGCGGGCGAAAATCAACACCGAAATGGAACGCGCGGGCGTTCGCAGCGGCAACCTGTTCGCGCTGGAAGGGACGCGCGCGGCGTATGAATACGGCGACGCGTGGCTGGACGGCTTGATGCGCTATCTGGATGGCAACCGGAAGCACCTGACGGCATTGGTCAAGCAGGAACTGCCCCAAGCCGTGCTGACCCCGATGGAGGCGACGTACCTGGGCTGGCTTGACCTGCGGGCATACGGCATGAACTGCGAGGAGCTGATGGCGCGGACGCTGAAGCATGGCGTGCAGTTCACGGAAGGCACGTTCTTCGGCGCGGGCGGCGAAGGCTTCCTGCGCGTAAACATTGGCTGTCCGCGCCGGAATATCACCGAGGGCATCCGCCGCTTGAAAGAGGCGCTGGATGAAGCTGTGGAGGAGAAAGCACATGGCGTTGATTGAATCCGCAGGAGCTGTGCTGTACACTGAGGACGGCGGCGTTCGGCAATATGTGCTGGTGATGGAGAAGAACGGCAGCTTTGGGCTTCCCAAAGGGCATGTAGAGCCCGGCGAAACGCTGGCGGAGACGGCGCTGCGCGAGGTTTGGGAGGAAACGGGCATCTGCGCGATTCTGCACACGATGCAGCCGGTAATGGTGGATGAATACCCGATTGCGGGCGGCGATGTGAAGCGGGTGAGCTGGTTTGTGGCGCATTACCATGACCAGACGCCGCTGGCTGACCCGACGCAGGTGCTGGATGTGCGGGTTTTGCCCCTGCGGGAGGCGCTTCGTCTGCTGACCTACGGCAGCACAAGGGCGATTCTGCGCGAGGTGGATCGTCGGCTGGGGAATGTGCGTCCGCGTCCGAAGAATTTCTGAGGGAATGGCGATTTCCCTCGGAACTCCTTCGCAAATGGAACACTTCCATGCTTGACTTTTATCGCGGCAGGGGGAATCGCCTCTGCGGAGGCGACCAAAGGGCTTTCCGATCGCCCTTTGGAAACCTTCGGTTCGCACCCATGTTTATTGAGCTTTATTGGAAGTTTTTTAGTTAGTGTGCCTTTCGTCTCCTGAAATAAACACTACCCAACAGTAGCATGGGAGACGGAAGGCGAAGGGGTCAAGGGGGCGACCGCAGACTTTGTCTGTTTCTATTGCCCCCTTGTCGCGCCCGCAGGCGCGAAATCCCTGCATAAACACGCGAAAACAGCATGAAAGAGAAACCAACTCAATCGCGCGAGAGGGTCAAGGGAGGGACTTCGTCCCGTTTCATTCTCCCTTGCGGAGTACAGAGGCAGCGCCTCTGGTTGCACAGAAAACAAGTTTGTGATATGATAAGAGAGAAATTTCTCCGATAGGGACATCGGGGAATCAGAAAGAAGGAAAACCAATGAACGTATTGACGACGCGCGAACTGAAAGAGCGCCTGAATGAATTGCAGGGACAGACGGTGATGCTGCAGGGCTGGATTCGCAATCACCGCAAGCAGAAGAACATGGGTTTCATCGACTTTTTCGATGGCACCTGCTTCAAGAACCCGCAGGTGGTCTACGATAATACCATCGAAGACTATGCGGCGATTCAAGCCCTGCATGTCGGCGCGGCGATTACCGTGACGGGCAAGGTCGTGCCGTCCTACAAAGATCCGACGACCCCCGAAGTGCAGGCGATTGCCATCCACCTCGAAGGCGACTGCCCGGAGGATTACCCGCTTCAGCCGAAGCGCCACAGCGTGGAGTACCTGCGCGAAATCGCGTATCTGCGCCCGCGTACGCGCCTGTTTCAGGCGGTTTTCCGCGTCCGCAGCGTCGCAAGCATGGCCATTCATACCTACTTCCAAGACCGCGGCTACCTCTATGTGCATACGCCGCTGATTACCGCCAACGACGCCGAGGGAGCGGGCAACACCTTCACCGTGACTACCCTGCCGCCGTCGGAGCAGAAGGACGGCAGCAACGACTTCTTCGGCAAGCCCACCTCCCTCGCCGTGACGGGTCAGCTCGAAGCCGAGACGTTCGCGATGGCGTTCTCCAAGGTGTACACCTTCGGCCCGACTTTCCGCGCCGAAAACAGCAACACCAAGACCCACGCCGCTGAATTCTGGATGATTGAGCCGGAAATCGCGTTCTGCGATATTCATCAGCTGATGGACATTGAAGAGGACTTCCTGAAGTACCTCGTCAAGACGGTGCTGGAGAAGTGCTCGGATGAGCTGGAGTTCCTTGACAAGTTCACTGGCGGCGGACTGCTGGACAAGCTGAATCACCTCGCCGTGACGGGCGCGGCGCGCATCACCCACGAGGAAGCCATCACGATTCTGCGCAAGGTGAAGGATCGCTTCCAGTTCGAGCCGAAGTACGGCGAAGACACCGCCAAGGAGCATGAAAAGTACCTGACCGAGGAATACTTCCATAGCCCGGTGTTCGTCTATGACTGGCCTAAGGACATCAAGGCGTTTTATATGTACCAGAACGACGACGGCAAGACGGTCGCGGCGGTTGACCTGCTTGTGCCGGGCGCGGGCGAATTGATGGGCGGTTCCCAGCGCGAAACCCGCTTGGACAAGCTGACGGAACGCATGGACGCGCTGCACATCTCCAAGGACGCGATGTACTGGTATGTGAACCTGCGCAAGTTCGGCGGCTGCACGCACTCCGGCTTCGGCATGGGCTTCGAGCGTCTGCTGATTTACCTCACGGGCGTTGACAACATCCGCGATGTCATTCCGTATGCGCGCACGCCGATGAACTGCGAGTTCTGATTCCTATTTGCGCATTGGGGCAGCGGCTTCCATGCTGCTTGATTCAACTGCGCCAAAAGCATAAAAGCGCGTTTTTCCCAATGTATTTTCTCCGAAAAACTTTCCCTCCAAAAGGACGGTGATTCCCCATTTCCAAGGGCTTCTGGAAGCGCAGCGCCAAAAAGCTGCTGATGGCGCTGCTGTGCCTGCTGCTGATGGCGGCGTTCTACCTCGCGGTTATCATCGGGCAGCCGCAGGAGGACGAAACGGCTTCCACCGTAACGCCGCGCACGGATCAGCCGCTGCTGTCCGCCGGACAGGACGTTGTGACCATCACCAGCGCGGATGATTTGCCGCTGCTGCTGCGGATGTTCCCCGCGCCCGCGCTGACGCCAACCACCTCCGGGTGGCCGCTCGTCGTCGGCACATGCTATGATGTCGCGTTCGAGAATGGCATGGGACGTATCCTCACGCTGACGTATCAGGCGAGCGACATGATTCAAGTGACGCTGACGAGCATCTATCCCGCGCGGGCAATTGCGCTGCTGGAAAAGGGCGATTACCGTATCAGCGCATCCCTCGGCGCGACGCTGGCGGGTCTGCGTTCCATCCGTATGGAAAACGCGGAGAGCATCCGACTGCACGCGCAGGGCGAGGAAGCACTTTACGTCATGATCACGCCGCTGCTGGAGGAAAACTCCCTCCGCAGCATCGCGGGGCAGATGACCCTGACAGAAGGGGAATAATCTCCAGATTCATCTGGTTCTTCACGGAAAGTTGGGGGAGCAAACAAGGGCTTAGGCGTAGCATCAAAAGCTGCACGCGGAAGGAGCATGAAAGCGCGACCAACCCAATCGCGCGGAGGGGGTCAAGGGGGGACTTCGTCCCTTTTCGTCTGCCCCTTGCAGGGTCAAGGGCCAGCGTCCCTTGTGGGGCTTGGGGCAACGCCCCAACTGTTCCGCGGGTGGCCAGCATCTTAAACGCGCTCAACAAAGGCGCAGGCAGCGAAGCGTCCCTGCCAGTAACTTTGCGCGTCCGCAGACGCGCCTCCAAGCTGCTCTTCCCCCAAGATTCCGTGAAGAACCATTCATCTACGCCACCTTGGCACTCTTATTTGAAAAATAAAAACGGGTACTGTGGAGGATTCGTCCTCACACAGTACCCGTTTCTTTGATGCAATCGAGGGGGAATTACTCCGCAGCAGGCGCAAAGAAGGAAATCTGCGTCGCACCGGTCATGGCATCGGCGGACAGCATCGTGATGGGAGCCGTTTCGACGCTCAGCGTTGCGAAGGAGCCTTCATAGCCGCTCTCGGTCGTGAAAGCGAAGGTCAGCGCATTGTGACCTTCCAGCGCGCCGTCCATCGAGAAGACAATCACCTTCACCGCATCAGCCGGAACGTCCGTCGCCATGACAAACTTTTCGCCCGTCGCGTTGATGGTAATGCTGACTTCCTTCACGGTTTCACCGGTCTTGTTGTAGACGGTGTAGTAGCCGGTCTGGTTGTTTGCAGCCTTGGCAGCGGCCAGCAGACCCTGCACATAGCCCAGCGTATCCACCAGCGTGCTGCTGGAGACGGCGTCCACCATTTCTTCCTTGGTCTTGCCTTCAATGGCAGCTTCCAGTTCGGCGATGGTCTTGCCGGTCACGAAAGCTTCGATGGCGTTGTAGCTCACGCCCAGCGGCGTGGTTGCGCCCGCCTTGGTCGTCATGTTGGTGCTGTACAGACCGTCGTTCACAACCTTAGAAGCCAGCACCTTGCCTTCGGGATAGTTCTGACCGAAGGAAGCGTCGGAGTTCGGAACGCCCTCCGCCGTGGCGGCATCCATGAACTGGAACTCGTCGATGTGCGCGGCAACGATGGTGTCGCCATCCATCGCGACGGTCAGCACAGCGAAGCAGGACGTGCCATGTGCGGCATACTCAACCTGACCGATTTTGACTTCAGCCAGCGCAGCCGTGGACAGCAGCATGATGGACAGGAGCAGTGCGAAAAACTTTTTCATAGGAGCCAACCTCTTTTTTGCGAAACTTGGCAGAATTTCTACCAGCAACACTATTATACGCGCAGCAATGCCGGTTTGTCCAGACAAACTTGTCAGAAAAATAGCAAAATCGTCGCTTGATGCAATCAGACGTTATTGCCGTATCGACCAGTCATTTGCGTCCGTACTTGCTCGATAACCTCATCCAGCACAAAATTACGGAACCAGTATTCCCCGTCATCAGGGAAATCAAGGTAGTCCGTGTAGAAGGGCATGACGCGCGTGTCCTGCTGGCGGAGCGTCCGAATCGCGCCTGTCCGGCAGTCCACTTCCGCGTTGAAGCTGCGCCCGTCGGGGTAGTCCAGCGTCACTTTCCAGATGGGGTCGCCCTCGCCGGGGTCAATCAGCACACCGCCGCGCAGGGAGTAGGCATCGTCGCCCAGCGCGCGGGCAGCGTATTCCGCCGCGACCTCTTGAGAAATTGCGTAGTCAGGGATGTCGGGGTAAATCGTCTGACACAGGCAGGCAACAGACCAGTCGCCGACGTAGCTGCCGCTGATGCTTATCGCGGACTGGAAAGAACGGAGCGTCGCCTGATCCCAGCGCAGGATGTTGGCGCCGTACAAATCAACATAGCGCTGAACAATATGATTGGCGTACATGCCGTAGACGATGCCGGGCTGCGTGTTCGCGTCGCGGTAGAAGATGGTGACGCGCAGGTTTTCCGCCAGCGTGTTCCAGACGCGCACGGGCAGCAGAATGCTGGTGCGCAGGGCACTGAAGCTCGGAATCTGTACGGAGCCCACCACGGACAAGTCGCTGTCGCGCACGTCCATGAGGAAGTATCCCATGTCGGTGGACAGCCAGAAGTGCCAAATCAGCTCACCATCCTCGCGATAAACAAGGAACGAGGAATTCTCATAGCACAAATGGGCGTTCAGCGATTTCAAGGCGGCAGCGGTCACATCATCGGCGGTGGATTTCGTGCTGGCATCAGGAACGACCTCCAGCGCCAGCAGGGCGTTGAACAGCGGCAGGGTACCGTCTGTTTCCATCTGGCGCAAACCGGCTTCGTCCGTCAGGCCGCCGGTCAGCAGCGCTTGCAGCTGCTGGACGGTTTCGCGCTGGTAAATCGGGGGCAGATAGCCCTGCATCAGCAGCGTGAAGCGCGCTGCATCCAGCGGATTGCGGTTCCAGCCGACATCCAGCACTTCGCCGTACCAGTTCAGCGCTGCCCAGTAAATGTCGCCCTGCGATGTGTTCTGCGCATCCTTGGTGAAAATCACGACACCGCCGCCCGTGTAGTAGGAGAATCCGCCTGCCGTGTCCTCAAAATCGTTTTCAATAAAGCAGGTGTAGCCTTCTTCCGCCATATTCCGCTGATATTGGCGCTCAATGGCATCGCTGGCGGCAGATTGCGCCGTTTCGGCATCCACGGCGGGTACGCCATGGGAGAAGTCCGTGCGGTCAAGGGTGGACAGCAGCTGACTGGGGAAAAACTCCTGCGGCAAACCGTAGAGATTGCCGGAGTACGTCGTTGTCAGCAGCGCCCCGGTCAGCCCGTTCAGCTCCAGATAGACGATGCTCTGCCCGCTGGGGGCATTCGGCTGGCGGATAGCAATCTTCCAGAAGTCGCCGGACGCGCCCGCAAGGTACTCTGCTGCCAGCACGTCGGACGATGAACCGCCCTGAATGGCGAGCGCGGCGTCAATGGCTTCTTCGCGGGTCAGCGCTTCCGCCGGAACATCCGGGAAGCCGTCGCGCCCGACGCTCAGGAACAGCTCATGCACCGTCTGCATTGACGAGCGATCCGCCCGCGAAAGCGCCAGAATATACACACGCAGCTGCATGGGCGTCCATGTGCGCATGTCGTAGCCGAAAATGCGCCGAAAGCCGCGGGTCACTTCGTCCGCCGTGTGATTGCTGCCCGCGCCGCGTTCCCGCCGCATTCGGCAAATGCTGCCGTCCTCCGCGTTCACCGCGACTTCGTATGTCGTGCCGAACGCATCCAGCGCATCAAAATTTACGCAGTAATACGCTCCCTCACAGGTGCCGTCATAAACACCGGAAAGGAAGCGGATACCTACACGATAGAAATCAAGATTGGTGAAATCCGCCTGCGGGTCGTCATTGGTGCGGATGTAGGCAACTGCGCGGGCAAGGGCGTCCTGCGCGGTGATTTCGGTGGAGAGCGGTTCGCGCGTCATGCCCGGCAGAATCCCCTGATAGCCGATTCTTTCAAGCGTCTGGCTGAGCGCCACCTGCGCGCGGATATCCCACTGCCCCAGCGACGACCCCACAGGGCAGAGAATTTCCAGCAGCGTGGAGAGTGAACAGCCGCCGTCCTTTTCGACCTGCGTCATCAGCGCCGAAATCGCCTCTTCGTCCACTGAAAACTGCAAATCCGCCGCGCTGGCCAGAAGCTTTTTCACCTGTGCCGCCGTCAGGAAATCGCCCTGACGGGTGACGTCGGCAGTGAGCTGCGGGGAATCGTCCGACAAAATCCCGGTTTGCAGCAGGACACCCGCGCCCAGTACCAGAACGAGCAGCACCGCCGCGATGGCCTGCCAGCGAATCACGCGCGGACGCTGTTCATCCTGCGAAACGCGGCGCAGGACGGCATTCACCTGCGCGTCGGTGACGTGCAGTCCAGCTAAATTCGTATCCAGCACCCGCTTGAGTTTATCAGACATAGCAGTCACCTCCTGTCAGCGAAAGTTTGAGCGCCTGTTCCGCTTTTTTGAGCCGCGTATGTACTGTCGATTTGCTGATGCCCAGTGCATCGGCGGTTTCCTGAAGGTTCATATCCTGATAATAGTAGAGAATCAGCGGGTTTTTGAGGTCGTCGGGCAAGCGCAGGATGTCCAGCATCAATTCCCGATCCTCTGGCAGCACGGTCATCATGCCCTGTGGCAAGTCTTCCAGCGCGTGCCGCATGTCGATGTGCCGAAACCACCGTTTCCGCTGATAATCGCGGCAGACATTGATGGCAATGCGCATCAGCCACGTTTTGACGCTCGCGCCGTTGCGCTGCTCGAAGGTGTCCATGGCGCGCCAAGCGCGGAGGAAGGTGTCCTGCATGGCATCCTCGGCTTCACGCGCGTCGGAAAGGATGACGAAGCATGTGCGCAGGATGGCGGTGCCGTAGGTGCGCATCCAGTCTTCCAAGCGGCGTTCATTGGGGGATTGCTGCTCCATGCTTTGCCCTCCTTTCATTTTCATGGTGATTTCAATGGATTAGACGCATAAAGCAGTGCGTTTTTCCAGGAGAAAGGAAAAATTGCGGAGAAAAATAATACGATTTCCCAATTCATTTGCGCTATTTGCTTGCGCCGCGCATTTTCATCTGGAAATAGTATAAGAAATCCTTATAGCCCCCTTCCGGAATTGATGTTTGTGTTTTGGAAAGATGTATGGTATATTTTTCACAAAGTTGCGAAGAGCAACCAGAGTGTCTTCCCTGCACGGAGACATTCAAAAAAGGAAAGGGGTTTTTCATCATGAAGAAGCTGACGGCACTGCTGCTCAGCCTATGTATGGTGCTGACGATGGCCTGCGCGACGGCGCTGGCGGAGGTCAAGACAGCGAGTGCGACGGCGGAAGGGTTTGGCGGCGGAAACGTGACGGTCACGCTGAGCGTGGACGGTGACAAGCTGGTGAACGTGGAAATCGACGCGACGTCGCAGACCGATTCCATCGGCGGAGCGGCGGCGAAGGTGCTGGCGGAGCAGATGCTGGCAAACAACTCCGTCGAGGTGGACGGCGTGACGGCGGCGACGGTGACATCCGACGCGGTGAAAGCGGCCGCGGCGGCTGCACTGGCGGAGCTGGGGCTGACGAACGCGGACTTGGCGAAGGTCGAGGCGGCGGAGAAGGAAACCTATACCGACCTGACCTGCGATGTGCTGGTCATTGGCACGGGCGCGGCTGGCGGAGCGGCGGCGATGGCGGCTGCGGAAGCCGGCGCGAAGGTCATTGCGATTGAAAAGCTGGCGACCATCGGCGGCACGTCTGCGATGGCGGGCGGCGGCATTGCGGCGCCGGAATCCTCCGAGCAAAAAAAGTACGGCATCGAGGATACCTGTGAAGCCTACGTCGATCTGTGGGTGGAATACAACCACAACGAGTATTTCCGCGAAGACAGCGGCATGGATGAAGACCGCATCCGCTTCGTGGTGGGTCAGGCGGCGGGCCTGATTGACTGGCTGGAGGAGAACGGCTTCGAGTTCGGCCGTCCGATGAGCTTCGACCTGATTGAGGGCGTGGATCGCTTCCACTATGCCTCCAACGGCAAGCCCACCGACCTGCTCTATGCGAAGAATCAGGAGCTGGGCGTGGAATACTGGCTGGAGACGAAGGCAACGGCGCTGCTGACCGACGAAAACGGCAACTGCATCGGCGCGACGGTCGAAAAGGACGGTCAGACCTTCAACATCTACGCCAAGGGCACGGTATTGGCGACTGGCGGCTTCGGCAACAATCAGGAAATGATGGAACGCTTCACGCCCGTTGACGCGGCGCAGGTGGCGTACTTCTATGGCTCCGCGGGTCAGACTGGCGAGGGCATTCTGATGGCGGAGGACATTGGCGCGGCGGTCTATGAGAAGGGCGCGCGTCTGGGCATGTCCTACGTTGTGGGCGACGGCACGAACGCGGAGCTGACCTCTCTGGGCGGCCCGTGGAGCCAAGCGCCGATTGTGGACAACACGGGTGTCCGCTTCGTCAATGAATACTGCCATTCCCTGAATTATCCGAGCCTGATTTACCGTCATGCGGCGCCGTACTACTGCATCTACGGCTCTGATCGTGAGGACTATGCGGCGATTTTGGCGAACAACGTTGATGACCCGGCAGTGACCTCTGCGGACACGCTTGAAGAACTGGCGGACAAGCTGGGCTTTGATAAGCAGGCGTTCCTTGACTGCATCGCGGTCTACAATGCGGCGAAGGAAACCGGCGTGGATGCGGCGTTCGGCGCGCGCGTGGATTTCATGAATTTCGCGACGGTTGGCCCGTTCTACGCGGTGCAGATTGCTCCTCAGTACACAGGCACGATTGGCGGCGTTGTGACGGACACCTCCGCGCAGGTGCTTCGTGCGGATGGCACAGCCATCGGTGGGCTGTACGCTGCGGGCGAAGCCTCCAACGGCGCACTGTACGATCTGGTCTATATGTCCGGTTCGTCTTTCCTGAACGCGCTGTCGATGGGTCGCATTGCGGGCGAAAACGCGGCGAACCAGCAGTAATCGGTTGATAAAAATGGCACCAGACCGAAGCGGCAAATGCTGCGAAGGGCTGGTGCTTTTGTTTTTATGGAGATTTGAGGGCAAGAATGCTGTGTGAATAGTATATCTCGAGACTGCCAGAGGCCGTTTTGAAATCAGGGAAACTGTTCTGCAAGGAATGCTATGAAAGGGATATGGATTGCGATACTTCGTTATTCTTTGCGCTTATTTTTCAGTTTCCAATAGCGAATATTTGATGGATCAAGGCTGTTTTCAAATTCCTGAATCAAAGAATCAAGTTCTTCATACTCTTCCTTTGACGGCTCGGGAATCGAACCAAGCGTATTGTTGCACCACATGCAATACAATGCTTTTCTATCTCGCAGCCTTCCACAGAATGGGCAAGTAATTAGATCATCCTGTCCCGTCGCGGTTTGAGTGCGATGGCAGCATTTAGAGCAGTAGAAGGTATCGCCTTCATCAAACAGAGTCTTAGGATCTTCATTTCCACAATTAGCACAGCGCATTGCAAATCCCCTTTACTTACCTACGTCCAATCCCAAATTGACGCCCCAGAACACGTTCAAAAAAAGAAAGGTTCTGAAGCGCATAGTTTACGCCATATTGAAACCCTTCACGCTTTGATTCGGCTTGCAAGCGTTTTAGTCCAACTTCCATGCTGATTCCATGCCCATACTCTTTTAGCCTATGGGTAGTGCTAGCCGCACCTTTAAGATTTTTGTTACTCATATTCAACCTCCTAATCATCTTTGCTGCCTTTTAGTAGCGCAACCAAAGTGGCGGTAACAATAACCCCGCCAGCCAACAAAATCCCTTTCCAGGCAGAAGAAACTGTTTTGCGCTCTTCAGGTTCAGCAATGACTGCTGGGGCAACCAGCTTCATCTTTGCAAATATCTCTTCTCGTTCTTCTGCTTGATATCGTTCCGGATGATCGACAAGCACTTCCAGAATAATCGGTAGCATAGTCTTCTCTTCGCCGACAGCGGCTATTTCATCGTCAAGCACTCTTCGCAGTAAGAGATATTCCGTCTTTGAAAGGCCGCTCTTGCCAGATTCAATCTTATTAATACTCTGGCGACTGACACCGAGTTTGTCACCGAGCATGACAGCTGACCAACCCAGTATCCTTCGGATATAAAGAAGAATACTGCGCAATCTCTCGCTTCGTACCTCGATGACGGATCTTCGCTCGGACAAAATTTATCACCCCCTTCTACGATGATAGCACTTGACGCGATTGTTGTCAAGCGCTATTTAGGACTTTTTGCGGGAGTTTATGGCAGACAAAATTCGAGTTGGTCAATGGAGAACAGCTCTTTCTCGCAAGAAACTTTTATGGCAACTTCGTGTCCGGAGATGCGACGGGAATAGCAAACAAAACTATGTTTATTTTTAATAGCATTTTCTGCCCCGGATATTCGTGATGAATGCAAAAAAACAGCACCGAAAAGAAAAACGCGTTTTCCGATGCTGGTCGGTCGCGCCAATGGGCGCGACAATGTGCAAGTAGTGGGTAGAGCAAGTAGGGGGGCGCGTCTGCGGACGCGCAAAGTTACTGGCCGGGACACTTCGCTGCCTGCGCCTTTGTTGGCGACTTCCTTGGGATTGGTCGGACGAGGAACAGTTGGGGCGTTGCCCCAACCCCCACAAGGGACGCTGTCCCTTGACCCCTTTTCGCGATTGAGTTGAGCGCTTCGCCATACTCTTTCCGCGTGTTTAGCCCTTTTTCATTTCCTCTATCATGCAGTCCCGAATCATCCGAATCGCCGGTGTCAGCCGTCTGCACACCAGCACCGATCGATGATGTCCAATATCCTCCGTCAGCGGAATCAGCTTCACACCCTTGAAATAGGATGGCTTTCTCGCTGGAAAGAAGGAAATCCCCAGATTCAGCGAAACCATCAAAATTTGCATATCTGCCGAATCCGCATAAATAATCGACGGATGCGAAAATCCCAGATTTTGCGCCCAGTCGTGAATCGCGCCGCGCCCGCTGCGCGATTGGTCGAGGGCAAGCAGAATCAGCGGATACGCGCGTAAATCAGAAAGCGACACAACCGACTTTTCCGCTAATGGCGAAGCTTCGGAAACGGCGGCAATCATCGGAACATCGTAGAGTACCTCCTGATAGGTATTCCGCTGGTCGATTTCGCCGGGAAGCGTCAGCACCATGTCGCATTGCCCACGGTAGAGGGCGTCGGACATGGCCGTCAGCGAGAGGTACAGCGGGTGAATCACCAAATTGGGCAGGTGCGGATGCAGGGAAAGGTACGCATCGACAATCAGTTCTTTTTCCAGCGGCCCGTTGTAGCCGATGTGGATGGCGCTCACACGGTGCGCATCGGCGAAAGCATCCTGCAATTCGAGCTGAATCCCCATCAGGCGCTCGGCGTAGGGGAGAAACTGCTCGCCTTGGTCGGTCAGCACCGCGCCGGTAGACAGACGGTGAAACAGTGCACAGCCCATTTCTTTTTCCAGCGACGCAATCTGCTGGCTGATGGCGGTCTGGGAGACGTACATGTTCTTCGCAGCGGCGGAGAAGCTGCCTTCGCGGACGACAGCGAGAAAATACGCGATTCGGTCGGTATTCATGCGAAAAAACCTCCAATGAGGTACAAAAAACTCCCTTCCGCGGTGCGCAGAAGGGAGCAAAGATGCGAGCGGTTAAGGGCGCTGACCCATGCCGCCTTCGAGGGTGATGGTTTCGCCGGACATGAATTTGAAGTCCGGGGAAGCCAGCTGGACGCACACATGGCCAATTTCTACCTCGGAGTCGCCGTAGTGGCCCATCGGGGGCATCTTGACATTCGCCTTGAACGCCTCGGGATATGCCTTCTGGAAGTTCTCCAGCTGCGTCGTCCATGCCAGCGGGCAGACGACGTTGACGTTGATACCGTCCTTGCCCCATTCGGTGGCGGCAACGCGGGTCAGGCCGCGAATGCCTTCTTTTGCTGCGGCATACGCGCACTGCCCATAGTTGCCAAACAGACCCGCGCCGGAGGCGAAGTTGATGACAGCACCCTTCGTTTCCTTCAGATAGGGGTAGCACGCCTTCATATAATAGAATGTGGCGTACAGACCGGAATACAGTGCGAGATTGAACTGCTCGGTGGTATGGTCAGCCAGCGGAACGCCGGATGCGGAAGCCTGCGCGTTGTTAATCAGCACGTCGATGCGGCCGAAGGTGTCAATCGCCTGTTTGACGACATTGTTCACAACAGCCTCGTTGTCCGCGCTGTCATTCACGTCCGCCTGCACGCACACCACCTTCACGCCATAGAGACGTTCCAGTTCTTCCTTCGCGTCGGTCAGTTTCTTCACGTTGCGCCCCGTGATGACCAGATTCGCGCCTTCCTTGGCGTAAGCGGTCGCAATGCCGTAGCCAATCGAACCGCAGCGGCCGTTGCTGAGCTTCGCATAGCCCGCGCCGGTAATAATCGCTGTCTTTCCTGCCAGAAAACCCATTATATATTTCCTCCTTCATGGTGAAGGGCTGAACAAGCAGCCTGTGCACTTATGGTATCACAGATGATGCGGAAAAGCAAGAGCGGACGGCGCGAAATGGACAAAAATTGATGATTTTTTCACAATGCCGCCGGGCTCCAATCGGAAAAACGGAAAAGAAACAGCGAAAATCCGATGAATTGTTTGACGCATCCCATTCATTGCACTATAATGGAGCCAGTAGCGTTCCGGGCGTACTGCGCGCCCGGCAAAGTGGGAGGAACGCGGAATGAAGGCAGAGAGCAAACGCTCAGTGCGCACCATGCTTCGGTGGCTGCTGGGAGTGGCGACGGTGCTGATGGCGGCGCTGCTGATTTGGCAGTGCGTGACCATCTATCATGAAGGCATTGCGCCGGAAAACATGGGCGAAAACGGGCTGTGGATTCACGATATTTACAGCCGGGAAATTGTTACGGCGCACTTCGCTTCGATTGCGTGGAGCGTGTGGGTCTTTCTGGCGCTGCTGGCGGTAAACATCATCGCGGGCAAGCCGGAGCAGAAGGAATCGCTTCGCGCGCCGGTGGAGAATCAGCTGCTGATGCTGCGCGCGCGGACGGAGGAGACGGACGAAATCCGCAAAGTGAAGAAACAGCGCATTGGCGTATGGTGCGGCGCAGCGATTCTGTGCCTGATTTGCGGGGGCATGGCAGGGCGATTCCTGCTGGACTGGTCGAATTTTGCCTCGCGTGATTTGGAAGTCGTCGTGCGCCAGATGGCGATTGAAACGTTCCCGTGGATTGGGCTGGCGTTCATCCTCCTGATGGCGGCTGAGCAGTGGAATTTCCGCCTGCTGATGAAGGAACTGGAACTGCGCAGGAGCGCCCCGAAGCGCAAGCCGGATGCAGCCGCTTCAGAAAAGACGACGGGCAGGAACGTCATCCGCGTGATCATCGCGGCGGCGGCGGTGGCGCTGATTGTGCTGGGTGTGATGAACGGCGGCATGTTCGATGTGCTGGTGAAGGCAATCAATATTTGTACGGAGTGTATCGGCCTTGGCTAAGAAATTTGCGGCATGGTGGAGCGCCCATAAGCCCACCACCCGGCGGCTCATACAGGTCTACGCCGCCTTGCTTTACAACGCCTATGTGAAGGGATTCATCAAGGGCGACATTTACACTGGCAGCATCAAGAACTTTTGCGTGCCGGGGTTCAACTGCTACTCCTGTCCGGGCGCGATTGGCGCATGTCCGCTGGGGGCGCTGCAAAACGCGCTGGCGTCCTCGGATAAGCGCGCGCCGTACTACGTTCTGGGCATTCTGATGCTCTACGGGCTGATTTTGGGGCGCACCATCTGCGGCTGGCTCTGTCCGCTGGGGCTGATTCAGGAATTGTTCTACAAGATTCCGACGCCGAAGGTGAAGAAAAGCCGCTTCACCCATGCGCTGTCGTATCTCAAATACGTCCTGCTGGCGGTGTTCGTGGTCATCATCCCGCTGGCGTACAGCTTGCAGCAGTATCCCGTGCCGGGCTTCTGCAAGTACATCTGCCCGGCGGGGACGTTCGAGGGCGCAATGGGCTTGCTGGCGAACCCGGTCAATGCGGGCAAGTTCTCCATCCTCAACATCCTCTTTACGCGCAAATTCGTCATCATGGTGGCGATTCTGCTGGCGTGCGTGTTCTTCTACCGTGCGTTCTGCCGCTTCCTCTGCCCGCTGGGGGCGATTTACGGTCTGTTCGCGCGTGTGTCGATTCTCGGCGTGAAGGTCGAAAAGAGCAAATGCACGAACTGCGGGCGCTGCGTGGCGCACTGCAAGATGGATATTCGGCATGTGGGCGACCATGAGTGCATCCACTGCGCATCGTGCGTGGACGTTTGCCCGACGAAAGCCATCAGCATGAGGATGGGCAAAATTACGCTGAAAGCGAACGAAGTGCAGCCGATGAAGCCGGAAGACAACAAAAAGCGCACGAACCGCCGCATTCGCGTGATGGCGGCGTGGACGGCGGCGCTGGTAGTGCTGGGCGTGGTGATGTGGCAGGTAAACAAGGCGGACACGGTGGAAGAACCGGTAAGTCAGCCCGCCGCGACGGAAACGCTTGCGCCCGAAGCGACGGAAGCGCCGGACGACGACACGCCGGTTGGCTACGAAGTCGGCATGAAGTGCCCTGATTTCACGGTTCCGCTGTACGGGGAAGAAGGCGGCGAATTTACGCTGTCGGCGCAGAAGGGGAAAGTGACGGTTATCAACTTCTGGGCGACGTGGTGCACGCCGTGCGTGGCGGAGCTGCCGTATTTCGCGGAGCTGTATGCGGAGTACGGCGACGAAATCTCGCTGGTGGCGATTCACTCGAACCTCGTGACGGACGATGTGGACAAGTTCCTCGCGAAGGAGAACCTGAATATGCCGTTCGCGCTGGACAAGACGGGCGCGGTGATTAAATCGTTGGGCGGCTCGACACAGCTGCCGATGACGGTCATTGTCGATGCAGATGGGAAAATCGTGTACAACAAGGTCGGGTCGGTGACGCTGGAGATTCTCGAAGGGCTGGTAAAGCCGCTGCTGCCCGAAAAGGAAGACGACACGCCCGTGGGCTGTGAAGTCGGGATGAAGTGCCCGGACTTCACGGTTCCGCTGTACGGGGAAGAGGGCGGCGAATTCACGCTGTCAGCGCAGAAGGGAAAAGTGACGGTTATCAACTTCTGGGCGACATGGTGCACGCCGTGCGTGGCAGAGCTGCCGTATTTTGCGGAGCTGTACGCGGAGTACGGCGACGAAATCTCGCTGGTGGCGATTCACTCGAACCTCGTGACGGACGATGTGGACAAGTTCCTCGCGAAGGAGAACCTGAATATGCCGTTCGCGCTGGACAAGACGGGCGCGGTGATTAAATCGCTGGGCGGCTCGACGCAGCTGCCGATGACGGTCATTGTCGATGCGGACGGGAAAATCGTGTACAACAAGGTCGGGTCGGTGACGCTGACGGTGCTGGAAGGGCTTGTCGCGCCGCTGCTGGCGGAGTAACCAATCAATATGGGCAGGGGGATTCGTTCTCCCTGCCTTTTTCAATTGTAACAAATGCGTCGGAACGCTTGCGGAATAGCCTCTTTGCTGGTATCATGAAGGCAGAAATCACCATAGGAGGGAAAACGCATGAAGAAACTGTTGTGCGGGATACTGTGCCTGCTGATGCTGTTAGGCTGCGCGTCAGCGGAGGGGTATTGGTACAGCGCGAAGGGCGACAACGGCTTGTGGGGGCATATCGACGAGATGGGGAACTGGGTGATTCCGCCGAAATTCGACAGTGCGGGCGACTTCCGGGGCAATTATGCGTGGATTCAGCAGGGCGACCGGGAGGGGTTCGCGAACCGCGACGGCGAAATTGTGCTGCTACTGGATGAGAATGTAGTGACAGACAGCGGCTATGATGGCTTCTATTACGGCGGACGCGAAACGGGCATTTGGCTGCTATACAAGAAGGCGACGGGGAAAAACAGTCTCGGCACGGAATGGCTGGAAGGCTTCTTTGATGTGCAGAGCGGTGTTTACAGCGGCTTGAAGTGGCGGGGCGTGAATCATAGGGAGTCGAACAGCCGCTTGATTGCCGTGGCAGACGAAACCGGCAAGTGGGGCTATGTCAGCCGCGATACGGGCGAAATGGTGATTCCGGCAAAGTATGATTCGGACAACATGGGTTCCAATTTTTATGACGGGTATGCCGTTGTCACATTCTGGGACGATGATTACAACATTGTGCAGACGCTGCTGCTGGACGAAACGGGGAAGGAAAATCCCCTGCCGGAGGGCATCAATGCGGCGAACTGCGATACCGTGATTAGCGGCGGGCTGTTTGAGGTGGTGGACGAGAACGGCTTATACGGCTATTGCAATACGAGCGGTGAAGTGGTGATTGAACCGCAGTTCGCGTATACCTTCGAGTTTGCAGACGGCTATGCGGAGGTTGAATTTACCGACGGCACTTATGGTGTCATCGACCAAACGGGGAAAGTTGTGATGCGCACGACGGATACGCACTATGCAGACGTCCGGCATGGCTGCTATGTGCTGCCGACGGGCGAACACAGCTTCACGATGTACAGCGTGGCGGGCGAGGAGTTGTTCACCCTGCAAGGCGAAAATATCGTGCGGCTGTGGACGCCGGAGGAAAACGGCTTGTGCATGTACGTTGTGGAGAAGGGCAGACAGCGCCGCTGCGGTTGGGTGAACATGCAGGGCGAAATCATCAGCGAAGCGAAGTGGACATTCCCGGAATACGACCAGCCGGACGTGTATTTCCCGTCGGGCTTGCAGGCAGTGTACGATATAGACGGCACGAGGCTGGCAGGGTATCTCGACGAAAGCGGCGAACTGGCGATTCCGCTGCAATTCAGCTTTGTGACGCAATTTTACGGCGAATTAGCGTATGTGGGAATGGTGCAGGACGACGGCACGACCCAATACGGCTATATCAACCAGCAGGGCGAATGGGTGTACAGCTGGACGGAATAATCCCTCGGCGGCGGTGGAAAATGAACATCGCCGCTTCTTTGTGCCTTGACATGGAATGTCCTCAATGGTATAATAAAGATGATATTGTCCATCTGCCTGCACGGGCGCTGCGGGGAAAAGCGGCAGTGCCTGTTTGGAGGCACGGAAAACACATGACGCAGGGGGATGAGCGCATGAAGGCTGCGAAAGCGTCGATTCGCCAGCGCCTGACCCACAGCAAACTGCCGATGCTGGTGCTGGTCGGCGTTGTTTTATTTGCGCTCATTTTCCTTGGGATGCGCTTTTTCACCCGCTATACGCGCGAAGAACTCTACCGCGAAAGCCAAAATCAGCTGACGGAAATTACGTCGCAAATGTACGAGAAGCTCTCCATCACGCTGGAACAGCAGTGGGATTTCCTGACTGTAATGGATAGGTCCGTAGCTTTCTACGCCCCGACGACACAGGAGGCACTCGTGCAGCTGCTTCAGGCGACACAGAATCAGCTGATGTCGCAGGACAGCGCCTTGCGATTCCTTGCGATTGACGAAAGCGGAAACCTGATTAACGCGGCGGGAGAGCGGATGCCCTGCGAATTTGCCGATACGCTTGGCATGACGGGGCGACAGTGCTTCCTTATTCGCGGCAAGGGCGGCGATGAAAATCAAATGGTCTTTTCCCTGCCCATCATGCAGCCGCTGAAGGTTGCGACGGGGGAAAAGAACATCCGCATCACGCATCTGGTGCTGCTCAAGGGCATGAGCAGCCTGACGCCGTTCTTCCGCAGCAGTGCATTTCACACGCAGAACAGCACCTATGTTGTCATTAGCGACGGCGTGAAGATGTATTCCGACGCGGCGGATGAGAACATCAACTTTCTGGGACGGAACATTTATCCGGCGCTGCGGACGCTCCGCTACCCGCACGCGGGCAATTTTGATAACTGTCTGACGGAGCTTGAAACATCCGACAATCATTTCACCTGCACCGATGTGCTGGTGGACAAAACACAGTATTTCTTGTGCATGAAGCGCCTAACCGGATGCGACTGGACGATGCTGTTCCTTGTGCCGGGGGTGGAGGTCGCTGCCGGTGCGCGCGCAATGGTGGATTCGATTACGCTGATAGTCAACATTGCGTTCTTCGTCTTGCTGCTGCTGACGGTGGGGGCAATGTACTTTCTGTTGACGGCGATGCAGAACCGGGAGCGCTACGCCGTGGAGACGGAGAACGCGCAGGCGCTTGCACAGGCGAACGCGGAGCTGGATCGGGCGCGTCAGGCAGCGGTGGATGCGCTGAAACTGGCGGAATCCGCCAACGTATCCAAGACGGCGTTCCTGACGAATATGAGCCATGACATCCGCACACCCATGAACGCCATCATCGGATTGACGAACCTGATGCAGCACGACCTGAACAATCCGGAGAAGCTGCAGGCGTATATCGACAAGCTGCATACATCCAGCGAGCATCTGTTGGGGCTGATCAATGACGTGCTGGACATGTCCAAAATCGAGAGCGGCGCGGTGACGCTGCGCATGGATGAAGTCAATCTTGCTGAGCAGATTGAGCAGATTGAAGCCATCATTCGCCCGCAGACGCGCCAGCGCGGGCAGCACTTTATCGTCCGCGCGAGCCAGATTCACCACGAGAACTTCATCGGCGATGCGACCCGTCTGCGGCAGGTGCTGCTGAACATCCTGTCCAACGCGGTCAAGTACACCCAGCAGGGCGGCGAAATCAGCCTTGACGTGCGCGAGGTGTCCCGCAGCGGGCATTCGTATGTGAAATATGCCTTTGTGGTCAAGGACAACGGCATCGGCATGACAGAGGAGTTCCAGAAGCACCTGTTCGACGTGTTCACCCGTGCGGAGGATTCCGTGACGAACAAGGTGCAGGGCACGGGGCTGGGCATGGCGATAAGCAAGAGCATTGTGGACATGATGGGCGGCGTGATTAACGTCGAGAGTGCGCCGGGCGAAGGCAGCCGCTTCGAAGTGCTGCTGGAGTTCAAGGTGGACGCACAAGCGGATGACCGCGCGCACACGGTGAAGGACTGCCGTCTGCTGCTGGTCGGCTATGCGCCGGGGCGCGTGGCGGACGTGCAGGATGCGCTGGAACACACACCCGTGACGGCGGAGGCGGTGGAACGCCCGGAGGACGCGGTGAGCATCCTGCGGCAGGAGGATGTGGACGTAGTGCTTTTGTCCTGCCAGTACCGCGCGCCGGAGATGCTGCGCCCTCTGGTTCGCCAGATGCGCGAGGCCGCCGGGAAGCCGATTTTCGTATTCTGTATGCAGGCGGGGCAGCGAGAGGAAGTGCTGGATATCATCAGCGCCTGTGGGCTGGACGGCTTTGTGCCGCTGCCGTTCTTCCTCTCCAATCTGGAGAACGAGATGGCGAAACTGCGTACAGAATTCGGCAATATCGGGAACGTGGACGGCACATCGGTGCTGAACGGGATGCGGCTGCTCTGCGCGGAGGACAATCCGCTGAATGCGGAAATTCTGGAGGAACTGCTGCACATGCAGGGCGCGACCTGCACGATTTACAGCGACGGCAAGCAGCTGGTGGAGGCGTTCGACCACGTCCGCCCCAGCGACTACGACGTTATCCTGATGGACGTGCAGATGCCCGTGATGAACGGCTACGAAGCGACGCGCGCCCTCCGCGCCAGCGACAACCCCGTCGGCAGGACGATTCCGATTATCGCGATGACCGCGAACGCCTTTGCGGACGACATCCAGCAAAGCATGGATGCGGGCATGGACATGCACCTTTCCAAGCCGATTGACATTGCGGTGCTGGAAAAGACGCTGAGCCTCTTCCGCACGGACAAGAAGAACCATGGGCGTGCGGTGTTTAAGCGGAGGGTGATGGAGATGGAGAAGTGAGAGGAAAGCCCCCTTGTCACCTCCGCAGAGGCGAAATCTTCCTGCAATGAAAGATTGTCTGCTTTTTCAGACTGCCAAAGTTGATTTCTTTATCATGCTGGTAAAAAGAGCAGCTTCCAGAGGGCAATGAAAACGGACGAAGTCCGCGATCGCCCTCTGGACTCCTTCGGCGGTCGCCTCCCATGTTGCTTGAACTGTATTGGGAGCTTTTTAGTTACTGGCAGGGACGCTTCGCTGCCTGCGCCTTGGTTGAGCGCGTTTAGCATACTGGTCGCCCGCGGAACGGTTGGGGCGTTGCCACAAACCCCACAAGGGACGCTGTCCCTTGACCCTGCAAGGGGGATCCCCCCTTGACCCCTCCGCGCGATTCAGTTAGTCTCTCTACCATGCTCCTTCCGCGTGTTTATCCTCTTTTATCCTCCTATCCTTAACCTAAAAACCGCGCGGTCTATGTTTCCACAGACCGCGCGGTTCATTTTATACCATCACCAGCGCATATAAAGTTCGCCATTCTCGTTCACGTCGATGGTCAGCGTATCGCCCGGCTTCACATCCGCGGCAATAATATGCTTTGCCACCAGCGTCTCAATCTTCGACTGAATGAACCGCTTCAGCGGACGCGCACCGTAGACCGGGTCAAAGCCCTGATCAATCACGGCATTCATCGCCGCGTCGGTCAGCTCCACCTTCAGCTGACGATCTGCCAGACGCTTGTTCAGGCTGTCCAGCATCAGCAGCACAATCTTGCTGATTTGCTCCTTCGTCAGCGGCTTGTAGTACACAATCTCGTCAATACGGTTCAGGAACTCCGGACGGAAGTGCGTCTTCAGCAGCGCATCGACCTGCGCGCGCGCTTCGGGCGTAATGTCGCCGTTCGCGATACCGTTCAGGATGTACTCACTGCCGAGGTTGCTCGTCATAATGAGGATGGTGTTCTTGAAGTCAACCGTGCGCCCCTGACTGTCGGTGATACGGCCGTCGTCGAGCACTTGCAGCAGGACGTTGAATACATCCGGGTGCGCCTTCTCCACTTCGTCGAACAGCACGACGGAGTACGGATGGCGGCGGACGGCTTCGGTCAGCTGACCGCCCTCGTCATAGCCGACATATCCGGGAGGTGCGCCAATCAGACGCGATACGCTGAATTTCTCCATGTATTCGCTCATGTCGATACGCACCATGTTCTTCTCGTCGTCAAACAGCGCCTGCGCAAGGGCCTTTGCCAGCTCGGTCTTGCCGACACCGGTCGGGCCGAGGAACAGGAAGCTGCCCAGCGGACGGTTCGGGTCTTGGATGCCCGCACGGGAGCGCAGGATGGCTTCGCTCACGCGCTTGACGGCTTCATCCTGCCCGATGACGCGCTGATGCAATGTGTCTTCGAGGTGGAGCAGCTTCTCGCGCTCGCCTTCCATCAGCTTCGCGACCGGGATGCCCGTCCAGCGGCCGACGATTCGGGCGATTTCCTCCTCCGTCACCTTGTCGCGCAGCAGGCTGTCCTCGCCCTTGGACTTCTCGGCGATGGCTTCCTCCGCCGCCAGTTCCTTCTTGAGCTTCGGCAACTCGCCGTACTTCAGTTCTGCCGCCTTGTTCAGGTCATACTGACGCTCGGCGCGCTCCATTTCGGCGTTCACACGCTCGATTTCCTCGCGCAGCTTGTTCACCTTCGTGATGGCGTTCTTTTCGCTTTCCCACTTCGCCTTCATCTGGTTGAACTCGTCGCGCTGCTCCGCCAGCTCCTTCTGCACTTCTGCCAGACGCGCCTTGGTCAGCTCGTCGTCGTCCTTCTTCAGCGCCGCTTCCTCGATTTCCAGCTGCATGATGTGGCGGTTGATGTCGTCCATCTCTGTCGGCATGGAGTCGATTTCGGTACGAATCATGGCGCACGCTTCATCCACAAGGTCAATCGCCTTGTCGGGCAGGAAGCGGTCGGTGATATAGCGGTTGGAGAGCGTTGCGGCGGCAATCAGGGCGTTGTCCTGAATTTTCACGCCGTGGAACACTTCGTAGCGTTCCTTGAGACCGCGCAGGATGGCAATCGTGTCTTCAACAGACGGTTCGCCCACCATGACCGGCTGGAAACGGCGCTCCAAAGCGGCGTCCTTCTCGATATACTGGCGGTATTCATTCAGCGTCGTCGCACCGATGCAGTGCAGCTCGCCGCGCGCCAGCATCGGCTTCAAGAGGTTGCCGGCGTCCATTGCGCCGTCCGCCTTGCCTGCGCCGACAATCGTGTGCAGCTCATCAATGAACAGCAGGATGCGCCCTTCGCTGCGCTTGATTTCCGCAAGCACCGCCTTCAAGCGCTCCTCGAACTCGCCACGGAACTTCGCGCCGGCAATCAGGCTGCCCATATCCAGCGAGAAAATCGTCTTGTCTTTCAGCGAATCCGGCACGTCGCCGCGCACGATTCGCTGCGCCAGCCCTTCGGCGATAGCGGTCTTGCCGACGCCCGGTTCGCCGATCAGCACCGGGTTGTTCTTCGTCTTCCGGCTCAAAATACGGATGACGTTGCGGATTTCGCTGTCACGGCCGATGACCGGGTCGAGCTTATGCTGCCGCGCCATCTCCACAAGGTCAGAGCCGTACTTCTTCAGCGCATCGTACGTTTCCTCCGGGTTGTCGGTGGTCACACGGGTTGCGCCGCGCACGCCGGACAGCTCCTTCAGAAACTTCTTCTCGTCGTAGCCCATGCGGGTCAGAATTTCCTTGACGTGGGCGTTCGGCTTCGACGCGATGCCGAGGAAAACATGCTCAACGGAGAGGTACTCGTCCTTCATCTGCTTGGCGCGGTTTTCCGCCTCCAGCAGGGCTTTCTCGAAGTCCGGAGAAATATAAACCTTGTCTGCCTCGCGGCCGGGGCCAGACACGCGCGGAATCCGGGACAGCGCATCATTCAGCGCCGCACGGAAAGCATCCACGCTGATGCCGCACCGGGTCAGCAGCTGCGGGATGAGCGCCTTCGCATCTTCCGTCAGGGAGAGAAGCATATGCTCCTCATCCACCTGCATGTGCTGATATTCCACCGCGATTTGTTGGGCGCGCTGGAGAGCTTCCATCGTTTTCTGGGTGAACTGGTTCGTGTTCATAACCAAACCTCCTTCCGAGGGTTTGACTTTCTTTGACTTTCGTCAGACTCTATTGTATTCATTTTCTCCTGTTTGTCAAGAGGTTTTTTTGAAAACTTTTTGTGAACATGTGAGAGCGTCGTTCTGTGTGATAATAGAATAGGGCAGATACTTCTGCTTAAGCCGGTTGCGATTACAAACCGCAAAAATGCATGATTTTCGAAAGCTTTGCGATAGTAATCCGAAAAAAAATCCAAATTTCTCACATTTGACATGCCCCCTTCAATGCGCTATAATCATCTCCGAAACCATCGTACAGGAGGTCAACCCATGATTCGACGGGCGACAGAGGCGGATCTGCCGGAAATGCGGCGCGTGTTTGATGCCGCGCGCGCGTATATGGCAGCAATTGCAGATGGGCTGGTGCTGGCCTACGAAATCAAGTGTTTGATGCCGCGCGCGCGTATATGGCAGCGCAGGGCAATCTGAACCAGTGGGAGCCGGGGTATCCGACGGACGAAGTGCTTCGCGGCGATATGGCGCGCGGCGGACTGCATGTGCTGGCGGATGATACAGGGATTTACGGCGCGTTCGCGTTCCTGACCGGGGATGACCCGACGTATGCGGAGATTGACGGCGCGTGGCTGTCTGACCGCCCATATGCGACGGTTCATCGCGTTGCGTCGGACGGGACACATCGGGGCGTGTTTGCCGAGGTGATGGCGTTTGCGATGGCGATGCAGCCGCACTTGCGAATTGACACCCATGCGCAGAATCTTCCGATGCAGCGGCAGATTGAGCGGTTCGGGTTTCGGTACTGCGGCGTGATTCAGTGCCGGAATGGGGCGCGGATGGCGTTTGAGCGCGTATCGGAAAAGAAGTAATTTTGCACTGCGCAGAAAAAACCGCCTGAAGGTGTATACTGCTCATGGAGACTTTCATGCCGGAAGAAGCTCGGAAGGCTAACACTCGAATTTATCGGCGGCTTTTTTTCTTGCGGGAACAATATAATACTAATTCGATTCTAAAACATGGCATCGAGCATAGCAGATTTTTCGTTCCGGCAAAGCTGAGTGAAGCGAGGCGTACTGGAGGTACGCGCGAGCGGAACGAAGCAAAGCCGGGGCGGAAAAGATGCTGTGCGAATGCCATGTTTTAGATGAGAATTAGTATAAAACAGCAAGCTGAGCGAAAAGGCTCGGCTTGCTGTTTTTCAACCTCCATAAATGCCAGACTGCATAAAAAGAGCAGGAACATGGGAGTGCGCAAAGGAATCGGAAGCCTTATAGGGGGGGGATTGACCCGCTCCGCGCGTTTATCCTCTTTTTTACCCCAGCAAGTCCTTTAACCAGCCGATTGCCTCGGTTTCCTTGTGCACATCCGCGCGCAGTTTCTTCTTCTCCATGTCAATTGCATCCCGATACACCCGAATTTCCTTCGCAAAATCCCCGCCTATCTCCGCACGCCGCTGATATACGCTCCTTGATGCTTCTTCAACTTCCGCCTTATCAAAGTTGATATTTGTCCCAAAGTACAAATTATCCTGATTTCCCGCGCCCCAGTTCATATCATTCAGCGTATCAATCACCGCGGGCGAGAAATAAATGGAGTAGCTTTCCAGGCAGTTATTAACCGTCGCAACATATTGGTCAACAGCCGTTGCCGGGTCGTGGCGCACCAAGCAGTCAATGATGTGCTGGCACAGGGCAATGGTCTCCTGCGGGGCCTGATGCGGCACAATCGGGCGCTCGTACATCAAGCCTAAGAGGTACTTCTGGCAGTAACGGAAGGCGTTCAGCACCTTGCGAATCAGCGGGCGGCCCGCCTGACGCAGGCGAGTCAGTTCGGCGATATCACCGGCTTCATCCGCGGCAAGATAGCGCGCGTTCAGGGTGTCGATGCGCGCTTTCAATGCCTGTGCGGGCGGCAGAAGAGATTCGACAACGCCGCGGTACAAAGCAGCATCCGCGCCGGATTGCGCGAAGATGTCCGCATCCAGCGCATCTTTCAGGCGTGTATATTGCGCGGTGAAATCCAGCTGCAAGGCGGGCATCTGGTCGATGTAAATCGCCAGCGCGCCGTAATAGCGCAGGTTGAACGCCATCACCGCGTCGTTGTAGGTATCGGGCGTGTCGTACTGCGTATGGTAATAGTCGATGTAGAACGGGTGAACGTGTTCCATGTCCTTTTGCAGCAGGAAGCCGTTGACCGTGGATGGAACGCCTGCCGCGTAGTAGGAGAAATCATCGGAATAGGTGTAGGTCTGATAGCCTTCGGTCAGCACGCCGTCCGGGAAGCAGCCCTGCGGTTTGGGAGCGTAGGGATAGCGCGTGGTGAAGTCGCGCAGGAGCGAAAACATTTCCGGCGCGGAATAGGTTGTGGTGTACGTCGCGAACTCATATGCGGGCAGCTCGAAATTCAGGAACGCCAGCGTTTTGCCGACCCACTCCGGGTGCAGGGTGTTAATCATTTCCCACGCGCCGACCGTCCAGTCGAACTGCGTGTAGCTCGATCCCCATTCCTCTGCGCCGTGCAGGCAGAACACGATGTCATTTTCCGGCTCGAAACCGCTATCCAGCATGGCTTTTGCGGCGGCCAGCACCAGCCCGACGGCACAGCAGTCATCCTGAAAGCCCCAGAAGTGCGTGTCATAGTGACCGCCGAGGAGAATCTGGAATTCGGAGGACTTGCCGCGGATGCGCCCGGTGACGTTGTAGGTTGTCCCCTTGCCGATTTCAACGGTGTTATCCACCTTCAGTGTCCCCAGCACAGTGCCGTGCGGCAATTGCGCGCGGATTTCACGGCTTGCGCGAACGCCGATGGAGCAGGTTGGGATGCTCGTCGGGCCGCAGATATCCTGACTGTTCAGCGCGTCGTCCGCAACCTGCCCGAAGCCGCCGACGTTCGCCGCGAGAATCGCAGCTGCGCCCTGATGCTCCGCTTCCAGCATGGGGTAGGTAATCCACCAGTCGGCGCGCTGGTCAATATCCACCAGCACGATTTTGCCCTTGACATCCACACCCTCATAGTCATACATTGTGCCGCGCCCCACATAGACAATCGGGGCGGTGATGCCTTCGGGGACGGTGGATGCCGTGGCGTAGGTATAAACAGGGTATTCCGTGCCGTTCACGGTGAAGGATGCGCCGTTGAACTGCCACTTATCGCACTTCGCCGCCGCCTTTTCGACGTCGGACAGCCCAATACGGCGCATTTCGTCCGCGAGATAATCCGCCGCGGCGTGTTCCGCGTCGCTGCCTGCCTGACGACCGCCGTAGGTGGCGTTATTATGGAGATGGAGGTCAGTGGCGAGGCGGTGCGCGATGGAATAGGCGTACTGGGAATTGGCGGCGCTGCTGAACGCGTCGTGGAGGGACTGCAAAGAGCGTCGCTGATGCGCGGCGGGGGCTTCGTCGGCACGGGCGCACGAGGGCAGCAGCAGGATGCAGACAAACAGGATGAGCAGGAAAATGAACATCGTAAATCCCTCCTAATGCAATGAAATCGCAGGGGTTTCGCGCCTGCGGGCGCGACAAGGGGGTAATGAAAACAGACGAAGTCTGCGGGCACCCTCTTGACCCCTTCGCCGGTCGCCTCTAAGCGACTTTGGGGGTATTGTAACTGATTTTTGGTTTTCCAATAAACACGCGGAAACTGTATGATAGACGCAACTAACTCAATCGCGAAAAGGGTGTCGAGAGGGTCGAAGACCCTTCGCGGGTGCAGGGCAGAGCCCTGCCGGAGTCCAGAGGCAGAGCCTCTGGCGCCTCCCCATAAAAAATGCGACTGCCAGCGCAGCCGCATGATACGTTGGTCAGATGTAGTCGGAAATGTAGGGGGCTTCATGCAGCAGCGCGTGGTCAAGACGGGCAATCGCTTCGTCAGAGCCTGTGATGCGTCCGATGCGCGCTAACTTCGCGGCGGTCTTGTAGCCGATGAGCAGGGTCGAGAGCGTCGCGATGCTCATGCGCAGCTCGTAGTCCGGGTCGCGGTCGGTCAGCGTGCAGTTCCCGCCCTCGAACCAGACGCGGAACGGGCGGTTGTTCCACGGCAGGAAAGCATCATCAATATCCAAATCGAAGCAGACGCCCTTTTCCTCCGGCGAACAGTGGTAGAGGTGCAGGAACTCTTCCACATCGACGATGCGCCCCATGATGTACGGGCGAATCATCTCGCGGATATCGCCGTCATCCATCTCAAAGGCAATCGGCTCGTTGAAGTAGGAATTGCCGCGCACCTCGTCAATCATCGAGTCGTGCGCACGGATGTATTCCCACAAGCCCTCATGCGCCTCACGGTTGATGTAAATCATTTCCTTGATGTGCATGATATCATCCTTGATGAGGTAGACCATGTAGCCCATCGGGGTAGCGTGCTGGTCGTAGTAGACGGCGACGACGGTGTCATCCTCGTCCCAGCGCCAGTATTCCTCCCACGCCAGCGAGTTGCGGAACAGGCATCCGTGGGTGCTGCTGGCAAAGCGAGTGTGGAGGTTCATAAAATCTTTGTTCTCCCAGTTGACGCGGCGGACATAGCCGGGCGCTTTTGCCTTGGACGGAATCTGCCTGTCCTTGACGGTGAAGGAGATTTTGTTGGAGATGATTTCCCAGCCGAAGCGGCGGTAGAGCGGGATGGAGTAAGGGAACAGCATCCCGAAGGGCTGTTTGCGCTCCCGCATGTGTACCAGCGCTTGGTACATCAGGCGCTTCATGATGCCGCGCCCGGTGTATTCCGGGTAGGTGCAGACGCTGGTGACGAACCCGATGGGGTACACCGAGTCGTAGATATTCGCCTTCAAGGGGTAGACGGCAATCTGCGAAATGAGGGTTTCGCGGTCAAAACAGCCCAGCACGTCCGCGCGCTTGAGCACGGGGCACTTGGACTGCTTGATTTCCTCGTCCTTCCAGCCGGTGTCGAACAGTTCCTGCTCCGTCACCTGAAAGGCATAACGAAGCAGGGCGTTGTACTGGTCAAGGTCATCGGTCGTCAGCGGTCGTATCTGATAGCCCTGCGGCAAATCCATGCTCTGTTCCATGTAAGGAAAACACCTCCTGCGTTACATTGAAATTGTAACGCGAAACGCCGGTGAAGTCAAGGGGAAAAGCGCTGCCGGACTTTTTCAAAATGCGAAGGTTGCACAAATGCGCTTCCTATGCTATAATAAAATGTCCACGGAATGTTCATTAGCGGACATTCCGCGTTCAGACACTTTGCGAATATACCGGGGCGCGCAGGCTGCTCCGTTTTGAAACATTGCAGCAGGAGGTGAGCCGGCACTATGCCGGATACCATGTTCATGAAAGAACGAATGCTCATCACGGGCGGTCACGCGCTTCAGGGAACGGTACACATCAGCGGCGGTAAAAACACGGCGGTGGCGGTCATTCCCGCGACGCTGCTGTGCGACGAGCCCTGCACCATTGAGAATCTGCCGGATATTTCGGATGTTCATGCGCTGGTGGATATTCTTTGCAGCCTTGGCGCAAAGGTGAATTACGAGCCGAACCGCTTCATGACCGTTGACCCGCGCCCGGCGGAAGGCTGGCAGGTCTCCTACCGCGATTCGCAGCGCCTGCGCGCAAGCTACTACCTGCTGGGTGCGCTGCTGGGGCGGCGTGGTCAGGCGGAGGTATACCAGCCCGGCGGATGCGAAATCGGGTCGCGCCCGATTGACCAGCACCTCAAGGGCTTCCGGATGCTGGGCGCAAATGTAGAACAAATGGGCGGGCGCATCAAGGCGAAAGCGGATCTGCTGACGGGCACGGACGTTGTTTTTGACTGCGTATCTGTCGGTGCGACGATTAACGTGATGCTCGCCGCTGCCAAGGCACACGGCACGACCATTATTTACAATGCCGCCAAGGAGCCGCATGTCGTGGATTTGGCGAACTTCCTGAACTCGATGGGCGCGCGCGTCAAGGGCGCGGGCACGGATGTTATCCGTATCTTCGGGCGCGACTATCTCCACGGCGCAAACTACACCGTCATCCCTGACCAGATTGAGACGGGCACGCTGATGATTGCAGCGGCGGCGACGCACGGCGATGTGGAACTGACCGGCTGCATCCCGACGCATATGGAAGCGCTGTCGGCGAAGCTGCTGGAAATGGGCGCGCGCGTGACGGAGTCCGACGATACCCTGCGTGTGCGCGGAACGCTGTGCGGCTACCGCGGCGTGAACATCAAGACGCAGGTGTATCCGGGCTTCCCGACTGACCTGCAGCAGCCGATGAGTACCCTGCTGACGACGGCGATGGGACAGTCCATCGTCCGCGAAACTATCTTTGAATCGCGCTTGAAGCACCTGACCGAAATCGGGCATATGGGCGCACACGTTCAATTCGTGGACAACGCGACGGCGATTATCGAGGGTGTGCCGGAGCTGTACGGTGCACCGGTAACGGCCACCGACCTGCGTGCGGGCGCGGCGCTGGTGATTGCGGGCCTGATGGCGCGCGGTGTGACGGAAATCTACGAGCCGGAGTACATCGACCGCGGCTATGAGCATCTGGAGGACAAGCTGTGCTCGCTGGGCGCGGAAATCCGGCGCGAGAAGTTCGAGTGACGGGGTTCCGAAGGATGACCATGAACTGTTCAAAATTCATGGCTTCGGATATTGATATATGCCAGGCAGCATCACATCCCTTGCTGTTGGATGCGCTGACTGCGACGGCTCCATGAATCAGGCGCTTGGCTGCTGATTCCGTGGGACAACCTGCGTGCCTTCGAGTGAACTTCAAGTGAATTAGGATAACAAAACAGCCGCAGAGCAAACAGGAGGTGTTGGCGATGCGGAATCCATTTGGCGTATTGGGGTTGGAAGCGTCTGCCGACGCGGATCAGGTGCGCGCAGCATATCGCAAATTGGTAAAAACTTGCCATCCCGATAAATTTCAGGACGAAACGGAACGAAAAGCCGCGCAGGAAAAAATGATTACGCTGAATCTGGCGTATGAGGAAGCGATGAAGCTCGCGGTCAACCGGACGACGGCATCCGCTGCTTTCAACCGCGAACTTGACCAGCAGGATGCGCTGACACTGGCGGCAAAGATGCTCCGGCAGGATAATCCTGAAGCGGCATTGCGGCAGCTCCTGCGCGCATCTACCCGCGACAGTGCATGGTACGCCATGCAGGGAAAAGTCCTCATGGCGCTGGAACAGTACGAATCAGCACACCAGTCCTACCGCGAGGCGATTCGCCGCGAGCCGAACAACAACCTGTACCGGCAGGGGGCGCTGGACGCGGCGGTGGCGCTGAAAAAGTCGCGGACACCGTGGGGTCGCATTCAGAAGCTGATTCGCCGCTGGAAAAAGGAACACGGAGGGGAAAAAAGATGAAAAGGCTGCTGTCGCTGCTGCTTTGCGCGGTACTGGCGCTGTTCTGCGCGACGACCGCACAGGCGGCTGGCGTGTCCATCACACTTACGGCATCGGAATACGCGCTGCATTATGCCTTTGATGCGGGCGCGCAAGACCCGTTCGTCATCCTCGAATACGCAACGCCCGCCGAAAAAGGCTGGATGATGCTGTACAGCGAGGACGGGCATTTTGAGGGCGATGTTTCCCTTGCCTACTCCGGCGCGGGCGGCAAAACAAGCGTTGCGCTGACCTCGGCGCGTACAACGGGCAGCATCGGCAAGGCATCGACGACGCTTCCGAAGGCTGCGGATTATCAGAAGCCGACCGGGAAGAGCAACGCGAAAGTGATGGATTTTGTGCTGACGGAAACGCCGGAAGGCTTCCATTACGCGTTCAACGCCGCCGGGACGGACTACATGCTCCTCTACTGGCGAAGCAAGGAACAAACCGTCACCCAGCCGGTTTACCCGGACGAAAACGGGCATTACGAGGGCGACGTTATCAGCGATTTGACCTTCGCGCGGACGCAGTTCACCGTGCAGGTGAAAAGCGGATCGGGCAGCATGAAGAAAGAAGCAACCGTGCGCAAGGGCTATCAGGCGCCGGAAGCGCCGCAGCGGCAGGAGGGGCGCTTGAGCGGCGTGACCGTCTGCATTGACGCGGGACATCAGGAAAACGGGCGCTTCGTCAATGAGCCGATTGGGCCGGGGCTGTCCGGTTCAACCAGCGGCAAGGGCGGCATGGCGCAGGGAACCAAGACGAATCGCCGCGAGAGCATTGTCTGCCTGGAAATTGGGATGCTCCTGCGCGACGAGCTGCTTCGGCAGGGTGCGAACGTCGTCATGACCCGCGAAGATCAGACGACGTTCCACACGAACATCGAACGCTGTGAAATCGCGGAAGCGGGCGGCGCGCAGATTATGCTCCGCCTGCACTGCAACAACTCCAGCAACCGCAGCAAGCGCGGCATACAGGTTTACGGCCCGCTGAACAGTGACTATGCCAAAGCGGTTGCGGATGCGGACACCTACCGCGAAATGGGGCAGAAGCTGCTGGACGCGATGAAAACGCGTGTTGGGATGACGCTGGCGAACTCCACGGGCATGGTGCGGCTGAACGACAACTATGTCGGCAACAACTGGGCGAAGATGATGTGCTTCCTTGTGGAGATGGGGTATTTATCAAATCCGGCGGAGGAATATCTGCTGGTGACGCCGGTGTATCAGCAATGGCTGGCGGAAAGCATGGCGGACGGGGTGTATGAGATTGCGGTCGCCCGCGGGTGGGTGCAAGCGCAGTAAGGAAGGAATTTCGCTTCTGCGGAGGCGACAAGGGGGCAATGAAAACAGACGAATGTCTGCGGTCGCCCCCTTGACCCCTTCGCCCGTCGCCCTCCGGATGTTAGTATATGGCAGTGCTGCTTAGGAGAACGAAAGGCACACTAACTATATAACAGCTGCGATAAAAACCAACAAACATCAGTGGGGATGCGAAGGAGTCCAGAGGGCGATCGCAAAGCCCTCTGGTCGCTCCCGCAGGAGCGAAACCCTGTATAAACATGCGGACACAGCATGAGTGTGTCACCAACCGAATCGCGCGGAAGGGTCAAGGGAGGAACTCCCTTGGGGAAAGGAAAACGTATGAAACGGAAACTGCTGCTGATGCTGCTGTGCGCGGCGCTGGGATTGGGCGCGGCGCAGGCGGAGGTGTACCGGGTGGAGAGTGAAGCGGATGTGCCGGCGGATTGGGCGGAGAAGGATACGCTGCGTCTGACCGCATTGACACGAACCGCTCAGACGCGATGGTGCTGCAATCCGGCGGGGAAGCCATGATGGTGGACGGCGGCGAAGGGCGCTATCGCAGGCGCGTGTATGCGACGCTGGATGGATATGGCATCACGGAACTGAAGTATCTGCTCAACACGCACTGCGACGATGACCACCTGCACGGCTTCATCTACCTTATGTATTCCGATTTGTATCAGGTGGATGCGTTCCTGTCGCCCAACACCACGACGTATGTGGACGAAGAGGGCTACCATCAGCAGGCGGTCAAAGCGACGGGGACAAAGAACATCCCCTATGTGCAGATTGGCGACGGCGACGAATTGACGCTGGGCAACGCAAAGCTGACGATTTTCCGCTGCCCCCTGCCGACGGGGCAGAACAACCGCAGTGCCGCCTGCATGGTGCAGTTTGGGGATTCGCGGGCGTTCCTGACCGGCGACATTGACAACGAGACGATGCAGTGGTACGCCGCGACGTATGGCGAAAAACTCCGCTGCGATATTCTCAAAGCGCCTCATCACGGGCTGGCGACGATTCCGGACAGCTTCGTGGAGCAGACACAGCCGCAGGTGCTGTTCGTCCCGAACCGCTCCGCCCTCAGCACAAAGGTGACGGCGGGCTGGGTGAAGAACCACATGCCGGGCGCGGCGCTCTACTTCTCCGGCGACGGGACGGTTACGATGCTGACCGACGGCACGGACTGGTATATCTGGCAGGAACCGAACTACGTTGATCCGCAATAAGGAGGGGCTGCTGATGAAACGCATGATGCGTCTGCTGTCGCTGGTGCTGTGCCTGATGCTGGTGCAGCAGACGGCGTTTGCCGCGATTCCGGAGGATTACGTCGTCCGCCACGGCGACCGCGAATCAAAAAAAATCGCGATTACGGTGGATGACGGCTGGAACATGGATGCTGTGTATAAAATCCATGAATTGAGCATTGAACTTGATTTTCCGGTGACGTGGTTTATCGTCGGCAAGCTGTTCTGCGCGGAAGACCGTGAACTGTGGGAAGACGCGCTGGCACACGGCGATGAGTTCGGCAGCCATACATGGAAGCACGCGCAATTGCTGGAATACTCCGAGTCCAGTGCGGATGCGCAGGTGCGCCTGTCGCAGGAGCGCGTGGACGAGGTGCTGGGCTACCACTACCCGCTGCGGCTGCTGCGCCCGCCGTTCGGGCACTATATGAACTCCGAGAAGAACTTCCTGCCGATTTTCTATGCGCACGGCGTGGAGAAGGTCGTCCTGTGGGATGTGGCGCAGACCGAACCTTATCAGGCGTTCCGCGACACCCAGAACGGCTCGATTCTGCTGTATCACGCGCGAATGGCGGACTATGAGTGCCTGAAAACGCTGATTCCCATGCTGCGCGACGCGGGATTCGAGTTCGTGACGGTTTCTGATTTGCTGGGGCTTGAACCGCTGGTGCTGGACAAGCCCAACGATGCGGAAGCGACCGATGCGCCCGAAGCGACAAAGCTCCCGGAAACGACGAAAGCGCCGGCAGTGACGAAAGCCCCGATGCCGACGAATCCGCCGAAGCCGACGGACGTGCCAGAAGCGACGGACGTGCCGAAGCCGACGGAAGTGCCGAAGCCGACGAAAGTGCCAGAAGCGACGGATGTGCCGGAAGCGACGGACGTGCCGAAGCCGACGGACGTGCCGGAAATAACGAATCCGACGGAAGAAACGGAATAAGCAAACAGCTCCCTGATGGCAGCAAAAATCTGCTTCATTGGGGAGCTGAATTTTTGTCTAAAAAACGGGAATCCACACATTTACCGGTTCAAATGGAATATCGGGATGGGAAACGATCATTCGGTTCGCTTGTTATTTTTCCAAATTCGGAAGCTTTTTGGGTTTGCCGTGCAAAACCGTCTTTTCAGCGCTGAAAGTTTGTGATATGATAGGAACGACGATTTTCGGCTGCTTTCCGCCAATCCTTCGCAGAGAATGGCCGCTTCGCCAATTTGCCGCAGGGCATCAGGGAGGCTTGGACATGGCGCATCCATCACTGCGGATTGCAATGGTTGGGCACAAGCGCGTTCCTTCCCGCGAAGGCGGCGTGGAAGTGGTCGTCGGTGCTCTGTCCACGAGGATGGTCGCACTGGGGAACGCGGTTACATGCTACAACCGATCCGGCGAACACATCGCGGGTGCGCAGTATTCGGGCGAAAAGCTGCATGATTATGAGGGCGTGAAGCTCAAATACGTTCCAACCATCCAGAAAAAAGGCTTGGCGGCATTGACGGCGAGCTTCTTCGCCTGCCTGCGCGCCGCGTTCGGGCGCTACGACATTGTGCATGTGCACGCGGAAGGTCCGGCGGCGTTCTGCTGGATTCCTCGGCTGACTGGGAAGCGCGTCATCGTCACCATCCACGGGCTGGACTGGCAGCGCGCGAAGTGGAAGAATGGCTTCGGGTCGAAATTCATCCATTTTGGCGAGCGAATGGCGGTACGCTGGGCAAGCGATATCATCGTCCTGAGTCGCAGCATGCAGCTGTATTTCCATGATACCTATAAGCGCCGCACGGTGCTGATTCCCAACGGTGTGCCGCGCTTTGAGGCGCAGGAGCCGGAAATCATCCGGAAGTATGGGCTGGCGCGCGGGAACTACATCCTCTATCTGGGGCGCATCGTGCCGGAAAAGGGCGAACACTATCTATTGGAAGCGTTCTGCCAAATCCACACGGACAAGAAGCTGGTTTTTGCCGGCGGCGAGTCGGATTCAGCGGATTATGCCGCGCGGCTGAAGGCAATGGCGGCAGGCAACGACCGCGTGCAGTTCCTTGGCTTCGTTGAGGGGCAGCAGCTGGCGGAGCTGTACAGCAACGCCTATGTGTACGTCCTGCCCAGCGACGTGGAAGGGATGCCTCTGACGCTGATGGAGGCCATGAGCTACGGCAACTGCTGCCTGACGAGCGACATTCCGGAATGTATGTCGGTCATGCGCGAGTTCGGCATGAGCTTCCGCAAGGGGAATGTGGCGGATTTGCGCGATAAGCTGCAGTACCTCTGCGACCACGCGGAGGTGGTGAAGGAGTATCGCATGAAGGTGGCGGATTTTATCTGCCAGTATCACAATTGGGATACGATTACGCAGCAGACGCTGGCACTGTACCGTGGTGAACCGTATCAACCGGAGATTGCGCCGCATCAGGTGGCAACGCTGGCGTGCTTGACGAATCATCACCGAAAAGGATAATATGCCTCATATAAATACGGGTCAGGAGAATGTGCTTCCCTTGACCCGCATTCGTCTACTTATCCGCCGGACGGTGCGTTGCTTCCCAATTGTCATAGTCATCCAGGAAACTGTATTCCTTTTCGCCGATTTTCCAGCCCGGCATGGTGTCCAGACTGACGGCGTGAATCGCGCTGAAGACATTCTTCTCTACATTGGGGTTCGTCTCCCGAAGCGTTTTCAGCAGCTGCTTGATTTCCGCGCGCTTCGAGTTGCCGATGCCATCGCCGCTTTTGTCGCGCTCTTCGGTCAGGCGGCAGGCGCAGGCGATAAAGTGCAGGGCGTTGAAATCGCGCCAAGCGCAGATGTCCTCCTCGTGGATGCAGTACATTGGGCGAATCAGCTCCATGCCGGGAAAATTGCGGCTGTGCAGCTTCGGCAGCATGGCCTGCAGCTGGGCACCGTAGAACATACCCATGACGGTCGTCTCCACAACATCGTTGAAGTGATGCCCAAGTGCGATTTTGTTGCAGCCCATTTCCTGCGCACGGTCGTAAAGGAAACCGCGGCGCATCCGGGCGCAGAGGTAGCAGGGATTTCGCTCGGCGATTTTCGTTGTCTCGAAAATGCTGCTGTCAAAAATGCGGATGGGGATTTCCATCAGGGCGGCATTGTCGATGATACGCTGGCGGTTTTCAGCATTGTAGCCGGGATCCATGACGAGAAACTCCGTCTCGAAGGGAATGTCGGTGTGGCGCTGCAGCAGCTGCATCATTTTCGCCAGCAGCATGGAGTCCTTGCCGCCGGAGATGCACACCGCAATGTGGTCGCCGGGAGCAATCATCTTGTACTGCTTGATGCCGCGGACGAACGGCCGCCAGAGCGGTTTGCGGAAATCGGAGAGGATGCTGCGCTCGATGCGTGCAGCAGGGGATAGGGTACGCGGCATGGGGCGTACCTCCTTTGTCGAGTGAATTGGTGTGTTTACCGCGTCTATTGTAGCATACTTTCCTGCGTTTGTCATGGAGAAAATTCGCCGATACCGCATACTGTTTCCGGCTCGTTCAGTCCTGTCCATCCTCATTTTTCTTCGGCGCGATGCGCGATAAGACTGGATTGCGATAATAACCATCGGGGTCAAGCTGCATGGTTTTCATAATCGCCGCCGCATCCAGTTCCGCATTGTCAAGCCCGTCGTACATTTCAACAGGCTGACCGCCGCGGTTTGACCAAAGATGGCTGTGATTGTTCAATTCACAAAGGCGGTTCGCGAATGTTTCAAACTGCGGCTTGGTAAACTGAATGCCGGCTTCTTCAAGCAACTCCACATAGTAAGAAAATTGATCGCAGACAAACGACAGCAGAATCCCGCGCTGGATTTTTTCCATGATGCGCTGCAAATATGGCCTGTTTGCTTCTTCGGCAACCGCTTTTTTGCGCCACGCCGCCTTATAATCGTCATAATCCCAGTGGTCATCTTTTGTCCAGAATACAACCTCTGACAACGCCTTGCCGCACAGAGGCGTGCCGTCGGGCGCAGTGGTTTTGGCGTCCGGAGCGACATGGAGGTTTGCCAGAAAGAAGCGGAGAGAACGCGCTTCTGGCGTTTCCCAGAAAGAATTCGGGTCGGCATACGCATAGAACACATCGTGTGCGGGAACGACACAGGGCTTATCGTCCTGATAGCTCAGCAGCTTGTAATACTCATTCAAGCCCCAAATGTTCGGGTAAATCAGCATTCTATGAACCAGCTCGGCATCCTGAATGCTGATGGACGTCTCCTCTTCGTACAGGTCAGGCAGCAGCATGATGGCATAGGCATGCTTTTCAACGCGCACAATTTCCGCAAAGGAAAAGAAATCCTTGCGGAGAATCTTTTTCTTGGCAGTCAATTCCGGCTCAACATGCTGAAAAAGCTCCCATGCGTGCCAGAGTGTCATCGTCCCATAAAGATTGGCACAGGCATCAAAGAAACGGTGGAGGAGGCCAAGACGCGCTTGCCCTTCTGCGGTGCTGTTGTCAAGTCGATGATGGGTGTCGATGGCAAGCCGTGTGTATAGGCGCGAGAGTTCTGTTTTGCTGACGGGTTTGGGCATTTTGACGCTCATGCGGATTCCTCCCTTCAAGCGGAAAAACAACTGCTTTCATCAGCTATTATAACACGAAATCACGATGGGGCAAAGGAAATTTTCTTTTTTGCAAAAGCGGTGGAAAATGCGGATTTTCCCTTGACGGACAGGGCGAATTTTGCTACAATAGACCTTTGACTGAGGGGCATTTTCCTCTCGGCTTCTTAGGGGAGTGATACTATTTCTGGATTCACCTGCGCCATTTGCTTGCGCCTTTTCATCCGGAAATAGTATGAATACGGAAAGGAAAACAACATGTCAGAAAAACAGGAACAGCAGAACACGGAACGCAGCCGGATGCTGGGCACGATGGAGATGCGCAAGCTCGTGCCGACGGTGTCCGTGCCGATTATGGTGTCGATGCTGGTGCAGGCACTGTATAATATCGTCGATGGGATTTTCGTCGGGCAGTATTCGCCGGATGCGCTGACGGCGGTCAACCTCGCTATGCCGATGCAGATGCTGATGATTGCCGTTTCGACCGGCATGGGTACGGGCATCAACAGCTTGATTTCACGCCGGCTCGGCGAAAAGCGCCCGCATGAGGCGCGCGACGCCGCCCGCCACGGCATCCTGATTGAGGTTGTCGGCTGGCTGCTGTTCGTTATCGTCGGGCTGTTCTTCGCCCGCATGTATATTGGCATGACGAACCCGAAGGCGGAAGTGCTGGAAATGGGCACACTGTACCTGCGCATCGTCTGCACGCTCAGTTTGGGACAGTTCATGTCCATCTGCTTTGAACGCATGATGCAGGCGACGGGCAACACAACGCTGTCGATGATTACCCAGCTGTCCGGCGCGGTGACGAACATCATCCTTGACCCGATTCTGATTTTCAGCTGCCAAATGGGTATCGCCGGCGCGGCGATTGCGACGGTTATCGGTCAGGTCGTGAGCTGCACCGTTGGGTTCGTCCTGAATCAGTGGAAAAATCGGGAACTGCGCCTGACGCATGAGGACTTCCGTTTCGACTGGAAGACGGTGCAGAATATCCTCGTCGTTGGCATTCCGTCCACCATCATGCAGGCGATTTCCTCCGTCTGCACAACGCTGATGAACATGATTCTGGCAGGTTTTGGCGATATTTATGTGAACGTTCTGGGCGTATATTTCAAGCTCCAGTCGTTTGTCTTTATGCCGGTGTTCGGGCTGTGCAACGGCATGGTACCGATTGTGGGCTACAACTTCGGCGCGCAGAAGAAAAAGCGCGTCTACGAGTGCGTCCGCGTGTGTCTGGTGTATGCGCTGGTGATTATGGCGGTTGGCGCGCTGCTGTTCCTTGCTGTGCCGAACCTGCTGATGATGCCGTTCGACTCCTCGGCGGACAAGGCACTGACGGCGGAAGGCTGCGTCGCCCTGCGGATTATCTGCTCGCACTTCCTGATTGCGGCGGCGGGCATTACGCTCAGCACGGTCTTCCAGGCGGTCGGCCGCGGCACATACAGCCTGATTATGAGCCTGTGCCGCCAGCTGATTGTGCTGCTGCCCGCGACGTGGGCGCTGTCCCTCATCGGCCCGAACGCCATCTGGTGGGCGTTCCCGATTGCGGAAATCGTCTCGCTGACGATTTGTCTGCTGCTCTACCGCAAGTGCGACCGCGAACTGATTGCGCCGCTGCCGGAAGAATGATATAGAAACGCCCGATGCGTGAAGGTGGGTTCACGCACCGGGCGTTTTCGTTGTATGATGGTGCTTTTTGAAAGAAGCCGCATTATTTTGAAAGCACCTTCTGATGATAGGCGCATTTTCCGCAGAACGGACACGTCATCTTGCGGGCTGTGCCGCGATGCAGTGCCATCACGACGGCTTTCATGGTCGGTATGTAGCGTTCCCCGCATTCGGGACATTCGTAATATCCAGCATCATGCTCGATTTTTACGCCGACAAAGCAGGTTGCAAAAACCACGGCAATACCAAACGCCCATAGGACGATTGCGAGGGCAAGATGGTCTTTTGCCAGATAACACCCGACAAGAATCATCGTGAGCGATACCGCAATCGTCATGCAGACAAGCACTTTTTCCAGCTGAAGAATCCGCCGATTCGCTGATTCTTCCCGCTGCTTCATTTCCAGAAGCAATGCATCGAAAGCCTTCTGATGCGCTTCCATCGTCATTCGCTCCCCGTGAAAAAGCTCGCTCAGCTGAATGTTCAGCAGACCGCATAATTCGGGCATAATGGCTGCATCCGGCAGATTTCGCCCGGTTTCCCATTTGGATACCGCGCGGTCTGTGATACCTAACTTTTCTGCAAGCGCGGTTTGGGTGAAGCCCTGCTCTTTTCGGCAGGACGCAATGAACTTCCCGATTTTCTCCTGATTCATGTGGAAGCATCTCCCTTCTGGCAGTCATTCTATCACGGAAAAGAGGCTTTGCACACGAACCAGCGGTTGATATGCCCGAAATCGCGATTTCGCGGAACTCTACCGCGGGTTGAGCGGCTTTATTCCGCTTCCGCCGGCAGGAACGGGAGCGTCAGCGCCTCCCTGCCCTCGGAGGAATCCATCGCCGCCAGTTCCTCTTCGCGCGCTATCACCAGCGCCCGCAGCGCCTTGTTGATGGATTCGGCATTGCTGTACTTCGGCGTTTTGCTGGCGTCGTAGTTCATGTCTATCTGCATCAGGTGCAGCACATGCGCCGCCAAAGACCCGGTGATGAACTTCGGCTGATAGTTGTTCACCTGCACGGTGTCGCCCGCCGCGCGGTCAATGCCGGTGGTCTGTACGGGATAGAGGGTGATTTGCTGCCCCTTGTAAGTGCCGTCATCATCAAACGTCAGCACGGCGCGGAGCATCAGCGCGGGCGCGGCGTCCTGCACGGCGGGGGTGCGGTTCTTGTTCTCCTGATACGCCTTGCGGTTGCCGCCGAAGCAGAAATTGCCCAGCGAGTAGAACGCACTGCGGTTGTTGATGACATCCATGCCCATGACGACGTGCGCATGGTGACAGATGACCAAATCTGCCCCAGCGGAAATCGCCATTTTGGTGAAGATGGTCTGCGGTTTAGTACGGTGGCGGCCGTACTCCTGCCCGCCATGGAGGATAGCAATCACCGCGTCCGCCTGACCGGACTGCTTGATTTCCGTAATCTGCTGGCGGAGATACGCGCCGTTGCCATTGGGGTCTTGCGGGTTGTAGTCGTCCCAGAGCAGGCTCATCAGGCAGATGGTCACGCCGTCCTTGGTGTAGAAGTAGAACTTTTCCGTTTCGGGGTCGCGGTTCTTGTTGTATGTGCCAAACCAGCCGAGACCCTCTGCCTCGACAGCGGCAATCGTATCGCGGAAGCCCTGCGCGCCGTAGTCGAACGCATGGTTGTTTGCCAGCGACGCGACTTCCACGCTCGCGGCGGAAAGCACCTTGGCGTACGCTACCGGCCCGCGGAACCAGTAGCCATCGTCGCCTTTGCCCTTGTCACGCGGGTAAAGGGCGTTGTTGTCGGTCAGCACGCCCTCCAAATTGACGACGGTCAGATCATCCTCGGCAAAGAAATCCGCGAAGTTTTTGAGGAAGTACCCCGCGCCTTCGCGGTCATAGACGGCAAAGAAGCTGTCCTCGGCGGTGCGCAGGTAATCCTCGCCGCCAAGGGTGATATCGCCGGTGAAGGTGAGGGTGATGGTCTTGTCCGCCAGCGCGAAAGAGGGGAGAAGACAGAGAAGCAGCAGCAGGCAGGTTATCTTCCGCATGTTAATCCTCCATCACCGTCGGCGGGATAAGGGTGAAAGTGTAGGGATCATCCAGTGTGCCCGTGCCGCCGGAAATTTCGCTCGCGCTCAAAGACAGATAGCACGCGGGCCGCATTCCCTCGTCCAGCGTGATGACGTTGATGCGCCCCAACTCGCCCTTGGACTTGATGCACCGCGCGTGGCGGGCGTCGGAGGAGGACTGGGAGCGCGTCCAATAGGGGGAATGGCCGCCGCGCTGGCTGCCGTACTTGAACAACCCGTTCGCCAGCGCGTAGGGTGTGCCCCACGCCTTGCGGCTTTCATTGCTGGTGAAGCCGTACGCCTTGTTCTTCAAATCCGCATCGCTGGCGAGGAAAAACAACCCGAACGTGTCATCTGGGGTCAGCATGGCACGCTCATCGTCCGTGAAGCAGTTCTGGGCGAAATCACCGCGGAGGTAGCGGCTCATTTCGGTTTGGGTGAAGTCACCATTGAAGCCGGGCTTCTTCTTGTTGGTGGGCTTGTTGGCGTACTCCTGATAATCGCTGTGGATGGGGCGCGCCTCCAGCACATATTCGCTCAGCAGATACGCTCTGCCGTCCTCAACGTTCAGCACGCGCCAGACAATCGGCTCGATGCCGCCGTCCGCATCCTGCGGGCACTGCCCCAGCGTGACATAGACATAGCCGGATTTGGCGTCGTAGCCGCGCAGGGCCACATCTGCCAGCGCACAGGAGACCATCAGCAGCGCGGCAAGAAGCAGCGCAATGATTCGCTTCATTGTAATAACCTCCTTCAAGTTTGCACTTCCTATCATACCATACCCACGCGCGAAAGTCCACGAAAAACAGCGGAATTTACATTTTGACTGCGGAGGCGGCGTTTCGCTTGCGAAAAACCCAAATTTTTTGCATTTTCCCTCTTGACAGCGCCGCCAAAGGATGATATAATACCCTATGTCGCCGCGGTTCGACCGAAGAACCCCGCGCAGACACCACTTGGCTGTGGTGCAAAGGTCACTGAGCTGGCGAAAGGCTCTGTGCATCGGGAGCAGTACAGGACTTGGGAGCATAGCTCAGCTGGGAGAGCATCTGCCTTACAAGCAGAGGGTCACAGGTTCGAGCCCTGTTGTTCCCACCATCATTCAAGTGGCCCGGTAGCTCAGTTGGTTAGAGCGCCAGCCTGTCACGTTGGAGGTCGAGGGTTCGAGCCCCTTCCGGGTCGCCATCTTTCGCCTTGGTAGCTCAGTCGGTAGAGCAGCAGACTGAAAATCTGCGTGTCGGTGGTTCGATTCCGCCCCAAGGCACACATATTATGCGGTAGTAGCTCAGTTGGTAGAGCGCCACCTTGCCAAGGTGGAGGTCGCGGGTCCGAGCCCCGTCTACCGCTCCATTTCTTATTATGGTGCCATAGCCAAGTGGTAAGGCAAAGGTCTGCAAAACCTTCATTCTCCAGTTCAAATCTGGATGGCACCTCGCAAAGAGCTGATTGAAAGATCGGCTCTTTTTCTTATGCCCGAAACGAATCGGCGAATGCCGAAAGAGACATTCGCCGATTCGGGGCTTTACCGCGCAAGAGAAAGGAGCCATTCGACCTGCTTCTGCAGCCCTGCGCGCAGGGGGGTGCCGGGCAAAGCAATCCCCGTGCGGCGCAGCTTTTCCAGCGAATACGCGCGATGGCACAAATGCCCGCTGAATTGGGGATGCGCTTCCAGATAACCGGCTAACGGAATTTCTTCAATAGTCACCGGAACGTTCAAAATTTCTCCGAGCAAAATGTAATAGGAAGCATTGGAAACAATATCCGGTCCGCCGATGCAGAAAATCTCGTTGAAGGCTGTGGAGACGGGGATGCTTTCCAGCAGGACGCGGCACAGGTCATCCACATAGATGGGGTGAATCAGAAATTTGCCGCCGCCTACAAGCCGCAGCGGTTCGCCGCGCTTCATACGGGCGATCAGATCCGGCTGCCGGGAATGCTCCGGGAAACAGCCGACCTGTGAGCCCGCACCGAAAATATGCCCCGGACGGAAAATTGTCCACGCGAAAGGTGATTCCGAATGCGCCGCTGCGTCCAGAAAAACCTCCTCCATCTGCCGCTTGCTGCTCCCGTAGCCGCCGTCGTGCAGATAAACGCCGATTTCGTCCTGCGGAACGCGCTTGTAGGCGGGGTGGTACACGGAATCAGTGGAAATCACCAGCAGGCGATTCGTGAAGGCGGGCAGTACCGACAAATCGACCGATGCGGAGGCCGCGTCGCGGCAGATGCAGTCCAGCGCAGCGTCCCATTGCAGCTGCGCGCTGGCGAGCGCGGCGCGAAGGGCAGCCGGGTCGTGCGCGTCGCACGTCAGCGCGTGAACGCCTTCGGGAATCGGGCGATTGCCGCGTGTAACGCACCAGACCTCGTGTCCCTGCGCTATTGCTATTTGCGCCAGCCGTCCGCTGACGAACCCGCTGCCGCCTAAAATCAACAGCTTCATGCTCCTTGCCTCCTGACGGGAAAAGCAGCGCGGCTTCTCCTGCGAATTTGTCTGTATCATACCAGAATCCGGCGGAAAAAGCAATCCGGAGCGTATGGAGAAGGAAGCCTGCGCAGGGTGAACTGCTTTCATATAAATAATGTCCACTGAATAACCATCCGTTTTTCACGCGATTGCAGAAGTCCGAGTAGCCAATCCAG